>OMLO01002827.1_pt1 | contig 14187 bp, 9 predicted proteins | sample 1674811 | NCBI WGS metagenome assembly OMLO01 (sample SAMN06265003, study PRJEB25207) | coral metagenome | isolation source: Coral host | place: Mexico:La Bocana,Puerto Morelos, Mexico | collected 2008-11-13
CGTAGTTTAAAACGTGTAGCTATAACTAAGTTACACCGAGATTATTCATAACAGCAAAACAGGCAAAATGATTTCAAATTGTCTTGAGTACTTTCAATCTTTCAGAATTTTTACACAAGTTCGCTTTGTTTTTCTTTTTCTCGTCCCACCTTGAAGAAGAGAAGGCTAAAATCCATGGGACAGTTTGTCAGTGCAGCACGAGAGTAATTTAGAATACACGCGCCGCCATTGAGTGTTTTCTTCCTAAAAGGCCCCCCAAAAAATGATTTTCAATCAATTAATTGCAGAAGAGCCAAAATATCAAGCGAAAGCATTGATTGTAGCAACGGATACGATTAACAGCGGGGGCAGCTGTAGTGGTAACTATTCCTAGTTATAATTGAGCAATAAGGCAGAGGATCAAAAGCTCAGTAATGGCTTGGCTAATGCATGGGAAAGGTGAGTGGAAAACACATGTTACACTTAACGTGGCGGTAAATCAATCAAGACAACAAGAAATAAAAATCCTCGAGCGATCCGAGAAGTCAGTTTACCTTCACTCCTCTTTCGAAAGATGGCCAAACTCTCGGGATCCAATTTTACAAACGTAACAGAGATGACCGTACGGCATGACCCTCGAAATGTGGCTCAAGACGTCAGTATTATCATCACCATCATCATTAACGCAATCACTTGTCCCTTTACAGTTGTGCTCAACGTGTTGGTGATAATGGCCATGAAAAGACGACGAAGACTCCAAAGCAACACTAACATCTTCTTGGCCTGCTTAGCGGCAACTGACACTCTAACTGGTCTTGTAGTACAGCCATCGTTTATCGTATGGAAAACTCTTTATTTCCTTAATTTTAATGGTATTGAAAGTAGCGTGGTTAAACTTTTTCACAGGTTCTGTTTGCGCAGCTTGATTGTCTGTTCCTCTCTTCATCTGATTTTGATTACTTGCGAAAGGCTAATAGCAATTAAATTTACCATGAGCTACCCACACATTGTCACTAAACGTAAAATTAAGGTGGCAGTGATCATTTGTTGGGCTCTTTCTTTTACGTCTCAAGGCATCGAATTATTTCCTTTAAACTCCATTGTAAGATCTATGACACATTTAATACTTTCTTTAGCTATGACCTTCTGTGTTCTTTTCATTTCCACAACCTATGCTATTTTGTACCGCGAATCACGTCGCCACGAAAGCCAAATCAAAACCCAACAGCTACCCCAAGAAGAAGTGGAAAGGTTTGTTAAAGAGAACAAAGCGCTGAAAACCACTGCGTTTATAGTGGGCGCCGTTTTGCTTTGTTTCCTTCCAATGGCCTTGACTATCTTTCCAATGTTACTAAGAGTCAAGCTTGGAAGCTTGTTTGTTGTCTTAAAACCGTTGGGTCCTACCTGCGGCATATTGAATTCGCTACTGAATCCGTTGATATATTGTTTGCGCCAAAAAGAAATGAGGAAATTTGTGTTTCGAGCTCCGTGCAAGCCTGTGGAACCCGCTATGAACTGAACTGAACGTTAAAAAAAACCATAAAAACTGAATCGTTGTAGCTTCGAAGAAGCGTTTCGATTCTTGAATGATACCATTGCTTCATTATAACTAAATGTTAAAGTAACGAGATCGGAATAATATTGACCTAATTAAAAGATTATTCTCAGAGTTCGTAAATAGTTAACATTTTCTTATCTATTACTATAATTCGCTCTTTGTTTAGTGTTGGGATATATGTAAACTGAATTGTTTAGAACAAAAATTCATCCCTTAACATCTTAAGGCAGGGGGAACACCTGGAGGCCATATTTGGCTAAGTAGATGCACATAACACGCAGATATCTCGTTCACGTTTCAAGCAATCAAAAATATCTCTGTTCATCTCACATATCTACGTTTCGGGCTGTTTTGTAATTTTTTGGTATATTTGGGGAGAAATAGTTTTTCTCAAAAGATTAGTGAAAGTTATGAAAATTGGAAAATTTTGAAGATTTGATGATTTTTGATGTTGTTTCAAAATTAGAATTTGAAGCTAAAAATTGGTAGACGTGCAGTTGCTTACCAGCGGTGAACTTTCGAGGTGTTCAATTGTTTGGTTGTGTTTCAAAACTTTTTTTTACCTTTTATTCCCTTTTTAAAGGTCCTAAACACTATTCGTTGGCCTAATTGATCAACTTACATTAGTTTCACGGAAATGGCGCGCGAGCATACCCCATACCACATATCACATATCACATATCACATATCACATATTACATACCACATATCACATATCACATATTACATATCAGTGACAAATATTTCTCGTTTAGTTAAACGTCAATTATAACTCAAAGGACACAAAGCCCGTATCAGGCTCGTATCAATACCCCTAGCCTACAAACAAGCTCCCAGCGACGACGAGCCGTTTGGGACGAATTAAAGACTCCCGCGAGCGAGAGAGTGGAATACAAATAAACCTCTCAAAACATATCTTTCCGAAATGATGACTGCACGACTGATCTAGTGATTTCCCTGCCCGAGTTTTCATCAAAGAGAGGTCCAAAATGACCGACAATTAATGCTTTGCTTTCTTTTTTAAATTTTACGGCGTAATGTGGATAGAAAAGCATTCGATGCGTTTTCAAAGTGAAAACTCCGTTTTTAAATGTCTCTGGTGTACAGTGCACGGGGCCTTATTAGTCGAATACAAGAAATGATAATCTCCACACTCAAAGCGAGAACAAGTCCATATCCATGTGAAATAAAAAAAAAGAAAATTGAATAACAACAGGGGAGCTACTAAAAAGGTAGATTGAAGACACAGTTTATTTGAACCGAACCATTTCAATCTGTCTTTCTTGGGCAATCGTCAAGTACAATACATGGGTCTGATGGACCTATAAATTCTCAGAAGTGAGCTAATTAAGGAAACTGATAAAAATGAAGATACGATTGATCAGCGCAGTTATACACACAACTCAAGCAGCTGCGAAACCAAAGCCTTATTAAACAATTCAGGCATGAACGGGATTAGTTAATCATGTTTTCATATCTTTCTCCGCAGTTCAAATATATGATCTTTCATAATTTGAAACTGATCAAGCTAATCTGTATGAAAAATAAATAAATATTTTGAAGCTTATATTGTGAAAAAACAGGCCATTGTGAAGAGAATAGTAGAAAGAAAATGATTGCCGCATTTGTCGGCGAGTCCCTCGTAAAGTATAAGCCTCTCGTTTAGTTTTCTGGCCGCTATGTAGCGGTGCGAATATTTGATTATTTTAAAACTCTCTGTGCATCGAGAACGACGTTTTACGAACTCTCTTTTTGTTTGTAGGACCGCCTTTTTGATTGTTGATGAGTATCGCTTGTATGGCAATGTAACAAACGTATTCAGAAAGTAAATGGAACCACAGTAGTATATATAGATTTCGCCAAGCCTAAAAGCGGAACTCCTGATTGAAAAATAACTAGCCATAAAGAAAAAGAAAAGTTTCTCTTGGCATAGATCGGAAACTCAAAAATGATCAAGTATGGCCGCATGTTCAGCGTGTGGTTTCGCTATTTTTTCTAGTTTAATTTTAACAAGGAATAGTCGAAAGAAAAAGTCAACAACGTGGCAGGTTAATTTGCGTTGAAATATTGTCTTTCCATGTACTACCTCCTTCTCTCCAGGAGTGATAACCTGGCTTGACCTAGCTTGAGCCAGTGATCCAATCGAAATACCAGAACCACGTCAGCGGTCAACTTGAAAAAGTGACCAGCCTAACCAGCTCTAATAGCTTGTTTGGACAGCTTTCAATTAACCATAACGTGGATGCTTGAAATCAAAGATGTGGCCATGGTTACCGTAATGGTGCTACTCTCTTACTTTTGAGGTATTGGCGCACGGATGTACGGACAGTCACGTGACAACCAATTTTTTTTAGATCAAGGGTTTACCAGATTTTCTAAGATCAGAAAAAATACGGACACACCATCTACCCAATCAAAGGTCAATCAAATACACGAGGCTGACACAAAGCGCGGGAAAAGTTTGCATGAGATTGACTGTTGGTCTGGGTTATACTACTGATTGGATAATAAAAGTGGCACATGTTATTTAAGCCAATACAGCAACGTAGTACTGCAAATATTCGACTACTTAAGTAAGAAACGTTTTTTATTCGGGTAAAATAATTACGCATTTAGTTGTTTCCTTCTGGGAAATTAATACAAGCAAGATAGCGGCAAGCTTAGATCCTTCTCTTCATCTCTAAAATAACATTTTTTTCCTTCGTCATGTTCTACCTCGCCGTTTTCACTTTCTAAAAAGAGTTTCTAATGAAGTCGCCTTGAGTTGCACACTGAGGCAAAACTTTGGAATGATATGGCGCTCCTATTATCCGAACAAGGAGAATGTAGAGAAAGAACAGAAAGAGCAAGTGCAAAGTTATGCAAATTAAGGCCTCCATTTATTTAATAATTATAGCGGGAAAATGACCTGTATTAGCATTAAAAAGGGGAAAAATAATTCTGGGCGGCAAAAATGATTCGATACCGATAGGGTGGACGGAAAATGTTTGGTTTGTTCTCGATAGGAAGATGTTTTTTGAAAATGTGATACAATTAATAGAACTGTACTGGTACAATATGCTAATCAAATTACTGCAATGTTATTGGCTAAGCCTTCTCGTCCATTATCAGCTATTGTTATGCAATGGGTGGAGTTCGCCCGCGTAATGGCAATGTCTTCTCGTTTCACATATGTTTTGAAAGACATAGAGAAATATGTAGAAATTACACGACAAAGAGTATTTAGACTTTTATTTAATAATGGGCGGCAGATTTATAATTTATATCAGGGGTTTTTTAAAGCAAAGTTATGACACGGTCTTCGTTTCCTGCCTTTTCTAAATGATTTTTAACGATACGAACAATATTTGTCAACGATATCCAACAATTCTTATCGTAGGTAACGGTTTTTGCCGTCCTAAACAACTCAGTTTACATCAAACCCAACACTTAACAAAAAGCAGATGATAGTAACAAATAAGAAATATAAATAATAACAAATATGAAATATAAGGAACTTTGGAAATACATTTTTTTCATATTAGGTCAATATATTTATTCTGATCTCTTTACTTAAACATTAGCAATAATGGAACAATCGTATGAATCAAGAATCGAAACGCTTCGTCCAAGTTACAGCGATTCAGTTTCAATGTTTTTCTCAATGTTCAGTTCAGTTCATAGCGGGTTCCACAGGCTTGCATGGAACTCGAAACACAAATTTCCTCATTTCCTTTTGGCGCAAAAAATATATCAACGGATTCAGAAGCGAATTTAATATGGCGCAGGTGCGAGTCAAGGGTATCACTATATTAAACGTTAACACGGCCTTTACGTTTAAATTTCTCTTGACTCCTACTGCTATTGAAAAGGTTGTCAAGGCCATTGGAAGGACACTTAGGAATACAGCGCCCACTACAAACGCAGCGGTTTTGACAGCTTTGTTCTCTTTAACAAACCTTGCAGCTTCTTCTTGGGGTAGCTGTTGCGTTTTGATTTGGCTTTCGTGGCGACGTGATTCGCGGTACAAAATAGCATAGGTTGTGGCGATGAAAAGAACACAGAAAGTCATAGCTGAAGAGACTAATAAAAACATCATAAATGTTGCAATACCGTTTTTGGAAAAATATTCAGCGCCTTGAGATACGAAAGAAAACGCCCAAAAAACGATCACTGCTACCTTAATTTTACGTTTAGTGACAATGTGTGGGTAGCTCATGGTAAATTTAATAGCCAATAGCCTTTCGCAAGTAATTAAAATCAGATGAAGCGACGAACAGACAGTCAAGCTGCGCACAGAGAACCTGTGAAAATGTCCAGGCACCCTGCCATTAAAATTAAGAAGATAAAAAGTTTTCCATACGATAAGCGATGGCTGTACTGCAAGACCAGTTGCTGTGTCAGTTGCCGCTAAGCAGGCCAGCAAGATGTTAGTGTTGCTTTGGAGTCTTCGTCTTCTTTTCACGGCCATTATCACCAACACGCTGAGCACAACTGTGAAGGGGCAAGTGATGCCGTTAATGATGGTAGTGATGATGGTGATGATATTACTGACGTCTTGTGCCACATTTCGAGTGTCATGCTGTACGGTCATTTCCGTAACATTTGTAAAATTGAATCCAGATAGTTTGGCCATCTTTCGAAAGAGAAGTGAAGGTAAACTGACTTCTCGGATCGCTCGAGGATTTTTATTTGCTGCTTTCTTGATTTACCGCTACGTTTAACTTAAGTGTAACATGTGTTTTCCATTCACCTTTCCCATGCATTAGGCAAGCCATTAGTCGGCTTTTAATTCTCGGCCGATCAATGAATTATCATTATCAGCAATTAAAGGTAGTTTTCCGTTGTCTTGTAATTTGAGTTCCAGTCCAGTCCACTGATAAATTCCTGAGGAAGTTAAAACTATAGATGGGAAAATGTTTTAGTACTTATAACCATTTTTTCAACTTAGAAACTGGAAAAGATGTTCTTTTATCCTAACCCAAGACTGAAATTTAATTCTTAACCATGTATTATCGTGAGAGGTTTATTTACAAGTGGACGAATGTTTATTAGATGTATGTTCCCATATCTCAATTGTCCTTACCCGTCTGAAACTAATGTAACACGATAAATTAGGCTAGTTAATTGTGTTTATCATGCCCGTCTGAGGCTCCGTCCAAACTACGTAAGAGAAATTTGAAAGTGGAGTTTTCACTCTTGCATCAAATGTGTTCTGTTGACACCATGCAAAAATTCGCGCACGAAAATCACACCAATATCTTTGTCATTATTTCGAAACATTCTGTTTTGAGAGGTTTATTTGTAAATTGGCGAATGCTATCGATAATTTACCACATCTCAATTGTTTTAACTTTGGAATGATATTGCGCTCCTATTATCCGAACAAGGAGAATCTAGAGAAACGACAGAAATTAAAGAGCAAGTGCAGATTTATTCAAATTAAGGCCATCATCTTTTAATAATTGTAGCGGAAAAACTACATTTACGTTGAACGGTTTATTATCACTTTGCGCGTTTCACTTTGGGCGGCAAAAATGATTCGAGACCGATAGGGTGGACAGAAAATGTTTGGTTTGTTTTCGATAGGAAGACTCCTTTTAAACGAAAATGCAGAAAAGGGACAGAGTTTTTGAAAATGTGATATAATTAATAGAACTGTACTGGTACAATATGCTAATCAAATTACTGGAATGTTATTGGCTAAGCCTTCTCGTCCAAGATCAGCTATTGTTATGCAATGGCTGGAGTTCGCCCGCGTAATGGCAATGTCTTCTCGTTTCACAGATGTTTTGAAAGACATAGAGAAATATGTAGAAATTACACGAAAAAGAGCATTTAGAATTCTCCTCAATAATGAGCGCCAGATTTCTAATTTATATCAGGTGTGCTTAGAGCAAAGTTTATTAGTTACGGGTCGTTTCCTGTCTTGTATAACTGACTTGTAATGACACGAAAAATATTTTTCAACAATATCCGATAACTCTTATCGTAGGGAAGGGTTTTTGTTCTAAACAACTCAGTTTACATCATATCCCAACACTTAACAAATAAGAAATATAAGGAACTTTGGAAATACATTTTTTTCATATTAGGTCAATATTTTTATTCTGATCTCTTTACTTAAACATTAGTAATAATGGAACAATCGTATGAATCAAGAATCGAAACGCTTCGTCCAAGTTACAGCGATTCAGTTTCAATGTTTCTCTCAACGTTCAGTTCAGTTCATAGCGGGTTCCACAGGCTTGCATGGAACTCGAAACACAAATTTCCTCATTTCCTTTTGGCGCAAACAATATATCAACGGATTCAGAAGCGAATTTAACATGGCGCAGGTACGAGTCAAGGGCATCGACATATCAAGCACGGCCTTTACGTTTAAATTTTTCTTGACTCCTACTCCCGCTATTGAAAAGATAGTTAAGGCCATTGGAAGGAAACTTAGGAATACAGCGCCCACTACAAATGCAGTGGTTTTGACAGCTTTGTTCTCTTTAACAAACCTTGCAGCTTCTTCTTGGGGTAGCTGTTGCGTTTTGATTTGGCTTTCGTGGCGACGTGATTCACGGTACAAAATAGCATAGGTTGTGGCGATGAAAAGAACACAGAAACTCATAACTGAAGAAAGTAATAGAAGCGTCACAAATCTTACAATACCGTAATTGGAAAAATATTCAATGCCTTGAGATGTGAAAGAAAATGCCCAAAAAACGATCACTACCACCTTAATTTTACGTTTAGTTACAATGTGTGGGTAGCTCATGGTAAATTTAATAGCTAATAGCCTTTCGCAAGTAATCAAAATCAAATGAAGCGACGAACAGACAGTCAAGCTGCGCAAAGAGAACCTGTGAAAATGTTCAGCCACGGTGCAATTAAAATTAAGGAGATAAAAAGTGTTTAATACGATAAGCGATGGCTGTACTGCAAGACCAGTTGCTGTGTCAGTTGCCGCTAAGCAGGCCAGCAAGATGTTAGTGTTGCTTTGGAGTCTTCGTCGTCTTTTCACGGCCATTATCACCAACACGTTGAGCACAACTGTGAAGGGACAAGTGATTGCGTTAATGATGGTTGTGATGATGGTGATAATAATACTGGCGTCTTGTGGCACATTTCGAGTGTCATGCTGTACGGTCATCTCCGTAACGTTTGTAAAATTGAATCCAGATAGGTTGGCCATCTTTCGAAAGGCGAGTAAAGGTGAACTGACTTCTCGGATCGCTCGAGGATTTTTATTTGCTGTTTTCTTGATTTACCGCTACATTAAGTGTAACATGTGTTTTCCACTCACCTTTCCCATGCATTAGGCAAGCCCATTAGTAGGCTTTTAATTCTCCGCCGATTGATGAATTATTATTACCAGCAATTAAAGGTAGTTTTCCGTTGTTTTTTAATTTGAGTTCCAGTCCAGTCCACTGATAAATTCCTGAGGCAGTTAAAACTATAGATGGGAAAATGTTTTAGCACTTATAACTATTTTTTCAACTTAGAAACTGGGAAAGATGTTCTTTTATCCTAACCCAAGACTGAATAATTATAATTCTCAACCATGTATTGGCGTGAGAGGTTTATTTACAAGTGGACGAATGTTTTGTTGTTACCCGTCTGAAACTAACGTAACTCGATAAATTAGGCTAATTGATTGTGTTTATCAAGCCCGTCTGAGGCCCCGTCCACTCAATGCCAGAGAAATTTCAAAGCGGAATTTTCACTCTCACATCAACTGTTTTCTTTTTACACCATGCTGGAGAAAATTCGCGCAGGGAAGTCACACCAATATTTTTGTCATTATTTCGAAAAGTTCTGTTTTGAGAGGTTTACATGTAAGTGGCGAATGTTCTTCATCGACAGTTTACCACATCTCAATTGTTTTGTCTTGTTTGAGACTAATGTAATTTATGCAATCAATGATAACAGCTAGTGAATAGTGTCTCCTATCATGGCCGCTATAAAAAAAGTCCTGCCCACATGCATCATTTGCTTTCCGTTCACTCTACACCCAGGAAATTCAAAAAAGCAACGGGTAGTCGATCTTGCGAAACATTTTAACAAGAAAATCAACGAATGAAAAGTAACTTGACGTTTCGACGACTTCATGTTAATCATGGTTTTTCACACTCCTATTTTTGAATATATATCTTTATGTTAAGTTTTTCACATTTCGCTTTTGAGAATGACGGCATGAAGTCGTCCAAACGTCAAGTTACTTTTCTTTCGTCGATTTTCTTGTTAAAATGTAAAAATCACCGGGTTATTTTACACTTCTGTTTGCTCAAGACTCAGGCAGGGAAATCAGATGATTATCCTAGTGTCATCGTTTTGAAAGGCTGTGTTGAGATCTGCAAGTATCAGTTATTTTCCATATCTCCCAGTTGTTTTAACCTGTTTGAAACCTGTTTTAACCTGTTTTTGAAACTCAATCAAATATCTAATGAATAATGCTTATCATTCTTGATAATCTCTTGGGTCGAAAGTATTTCAAAATTCTTTATTTTTGCAGTACTACGCTAAGACTCGCGCCACTTTTTTTCCTTTAAAGCAAAACAAACAGTCATTCTCATGCATACGTTTTCTCGCGCGCTGAGTCCGCCTCGTCTGCGTTCTTCCTGACTGACCCGAGTGATTACTCTCGTTTTCAAACACCGAATTTGCATTTCTGCAATTCATTTTCTGTATATCTAACTGCAGAATACGTGCATTACATTCCCACACAGAAGATGGTGTTGTAGTGCAGACATCTATAGCAATTTATTATTACTAGGGGGGGAGGGGGCAGATAAGGGTTTTTTGTTTTATTATTTACACAAAGAGAGAAATCAAACTATTATCTTTCCTAATCACTTATTCTTTTATTAATATCACTGCTGGCTAAATTACAATAGTTTCCTGATAGGAATATAAATATTTTACAAACTGTAATGAAGTTGTATTTTCCAGGCTCAGGAACAATAATGCGCTTTATTTCAACTCACCTAAACAGTTTTTTTTTTTCTATTAAAACTATACACTGAAAATTCCTTACTGTTTTTGATCCATTTTTACACCTGCATTTAATACAGCTGGTATCTATTTAAGCTCCTTTTGTATGATAGTCTCGCGGACTCCGCTGATCTTCTCTTGAACTGATCAAGGTGGAGCATGGGTACTAGTAGCGATGAACGGCCTCTCAACTGGTTTGCCTTGAATGACGGGTAATGGTAGTTTGCTCTGTGTGGTGGACCTGTTAAGTGATTTTTCAGCACTGGGTAGGACATACGTATGCTTTCACTGGTCTGGAGAGGACTGGGCCTGAAATGTCTGTCTCTCCTGAGAAAGCGCACTTCTTCTGACGAGCGGGACTGGTTCCCATACGACATCTCTTCTTCTCTTTTTCTTGATTTAGCCCGTCGGTTCTGAAACCAATACTATAAAGGAGAAAAACAAAAGAAACATTGGCAAAACATTCGTCATATTATTAAAAAGTCAGTGTGATTGTAATTCAAAGAGCTTTGTATAAGAAGCAATAATCTATACAATGTTGCGAGGAGATCAATTAACAGAATTTTTTGGTAGAATTGAAGTGAGAGTAAAAATTTACTAAAACTTTCTGTTTAAGAGAAACTTGAATTACTAATGACGATTATTGTAAAAAACATATTGACGTTTGTTTTTTACGCGTCTGTCATGTTACTGACAATGAATTTCATCATAACATAACCGTTTTGCAGTTGGAGTGAATCTTACCTTCAGACTTTTGGCAGTGATCCCGAGTCTCTTCACCAGGTACTCCTCATCTTCACTCATCAAATATGGCTGGCGCCTGTATGCTCGTTCCAGCTCCCACACCTCCATTGGCGAGAAGGTCGTGCGCTGTCGCTTTGTCTTCGGAGGCTGCTCGGAATGTGTCGATACTTGATCGGGCTCGCTGTCACAATCACTACTGGAACTTGCGTTGTCTGAACAAGGAGATAATCGCGGGCTGGTATCAATGTAGTTGTGTTGAGGACTTGGAGTCTGGATGGTGTGACGGTAGTGCACCGACGCTGTTGACAAAACAAAGATACGTTACCATGATACGTTTAACATTTACAAATAACTGGTACGGTTTTGCAAAATGAGTTTTCATTCGCAAAGAACAAATGTATTATATGGACAAAAAACTATTCACACAGCATTAGTAATTTTTTTCTGTATCTTTGACTTTTAATTATTAAAACCAATTTGTAGGGATCTGCAAGAAAACAAAACTAGAGTAATCCGTTTTACATAGAAAGCATACTGGTTTGACCACGTTTCGCAGTTCTTTCCTACTGAATCATTCTACAAACAATTGGCTCATACTGCAGCTCTGTAAAATTGAAAAGATACTTCTCTCTGTCCGTTACTTTACAATTTCAGACTTCACGGGCTTACAATGTATGAGCTCTAGATGACAAAGTGAGCTTATGAGTAGTACCTAAAGTCTTAAAGTTTCGCTTACCGGAGCATATTTTGTCTTTGTGTGTTTTGTCGTCCTCTAGACCCAGGATTTTGCTGATGGAGAAGTCGGTTAGTTTCCGTGGACGAAAGACTGATGCCAAGGGCGGTGTACGGATAGGAGGACTGGGTGTGAGCTCACGTGATTTTCTCGAAGGCGTAGAATCAACAAGGGAAACAACTGACTTGATTTCAAAACTCTCCATCATAGCTGAGCTGATAAACTTGTTTCAGTAACTGCTGCGAAAAAGTTAACTGACTGAAGAACCCGTCCGACCTTAGCTTTTATTTATACACTGACACCTGTCAATCAACAAACAACAAAGCGGCCCGACAAACAAACAGAGAGTTTGTGAAACGTTGTTGCCGATGAACAGAGAGTTTTAAAATAATCAAACATTCGCACCGCTAGTTAGCGGGCAAAACATAAAAAATAGCGGCTTGTTTTACGAAGCGCAGACCGACAAACGCGGCTATTACTTTTTTTCTACTTGTCTCTTCAGAATGGCTTGTCTATTAACAGTATTAGTTTCAAAATATTTATTCTCAATACAGATTGGCTGCCAGTTTCCTTATGTTACTTTTGAGATTTTATGGGTCAATCAAAAAAATGTGTCTTTTTAATTAGTTTGGTTTGTGTCTCTGTAGAGAACTTCAAGCTAAATTTTCACTGTCGAGTTATTTTACACGCGTCAACGGGCAGGTAACAGCTTTAGGATCGTAAAATAAAATAGCGCTTGCGCTCTGCGCGGGCCGCGTCGGCGGAAAAAAAAGTTGCGAAAGGTGAATCCGCTCCATACATTAAACATTGCTGCATTACAACAAAGATATTGTAATGAGAATATGTATGTGTTAACATTAATTGCAGGCTCAAACGAGTGTGAAATAACCTGCGCGGACAAAAAAAAAGTATTTAATGTTTGTCTCATAGTATTTCTTTCTCTCGAAAAATAAGGACAAGGACAAGAGCGGAGACCACTAGCTAAAATGTTGTATGTACATATTGTGCAGAAGATTTCGGCGGCAAATAGGCTTTGAGACCATTTCAATTGGAGGTTGGGCGCAAAATGAAAACGCCGCGTAACCTTACAAGAAAAGTTTCGGACGGTCGATCATAAGATCTTCCGCACTTAGGCTCCATCCGCATCACGGCGGAGAACTTTGAAACGCAACAATTAACACTAGGCTCTACTACCAGCCGCTGTTCGGAAAAGCGCCAACGTTTTTGCAAAACCTAATTTGAACGACATTAACCTTAATCCATGCAAACATTTTACCATTTGTTTTCTCTAAACGCCCGAATTAAGATGCCCGGTTTGCGAAGGTTTCGCATCTTGCTTTACGGAAAGTGTAGCAACGCACTACTTAAAGAATATACAAAAGCTTCAAAGTGTCATATTTTTCTAGCCTAAAGAGAACTTTTAGTTTTATTTTTTTTTTCGTAAAGACAATAAAATTGCGCGTTTTTCTGTAGTCACGTATTGGTTCTTTTTAAAATATATTTTAAGCTCAGCTCAAATCTTTGGAATACCGACTTGCGATAAACGTTGAGAAAGTGCTTCCGGATATTAATCTTTTGATAAAACAGTTGCCTTTTATCAAGATCGCCTCTTTATCATAAACCTTCGAATTCGCGTTATATTACTTGCTTGCCTGTGTGAGGCTAAGAAAACACCCAGGCATCCCACGTTTTATGACTTTGGTGTAAATATTGGAATATGAATTCTTGGTTTTCATGTGATGTCATCATTTTCCAAAATAAAAAAAATAGAATTGTCAATCCTTGTGTAGTTTTAGTTTTATCAGCTGTAAGACTCTCTAATAACGTCGCGCCGTTTCGCAACGTTTAATAAGTTTGTGTGTTGCGTGACATTAAAATGTTGGCGCGATAAAGCTCTCGAGTAGACCAAAAGGTGAATTATTGCTTAGGTTTTTGCTAACTAAACAGTTCTTGCGCTAGAAGAAGTATTAATTTTAATGTGTCGGAGCTTTAGGGCAAACAGCAATACAACAAAACCCAAAGTAAACTACGTGCTTTTATATCGAAGAGAGAGAGAGGGAGGAAGAGATAGAGAGAGAGATAAGATCGACAAACGACAGGTTCTGTTCCGTACCATACCTGAGGATGGGCTGAGCTTTCCCTGCTTCAAGACAGGAAGTTTACTTATCCAGGACAACAAAAGGCGTTTTTGACAAAAAGATCGCATCATATA
>OMLO01002828.1_pt1 | contig 14186 bp, 10 predicted proteins | sample 1674811 | NCBI WGS metagenome assembly OMLO01 (sample SAMN06265003, study PRJEB25207) | coral metagenome | isolation source: Coral host | place: Mexico:La Bocana,Puerto Morelos, Mexico | collected 2008-11-13
GACGTGTGCTCTTCCGATCTGCCCGGACATGCAAAATGATATGAGCAAGTAGTTGATAAATAGAGGAAAAGACTAAACACGGCTGAGAATTCTGCACGGGCCATTCGCACTTGATCGCCCATCCAAGTACTAGTAGGAAGCCCGCCGAACAGGGGGCGAGCAAACGAGACGTGTTGCGGTGCTTATGCTATAGTAACTTTAGGTTGGAAACATTTTATTAATTTGTAAGATATCTCAAAAGGAAGAAACAAAGAAAGACAAAAATCACTGATACTAGCTGGGAAAATGAAGAACGAAAGAAATAAATAGGAATGAAAATGAATTTGGGTGATCGGACAATAAGTGGTACTTTCTCGGTCTCTCGTACAAGAATGTTATGTCTAAGGCCTAAGTTGTAACAGTCTTCTTCTTTCGAATATTAAAGTATTTATTCTTTTCTTCATTTGATTCAGGTATGCGTGCCTTTTTGAGTGGCGCATAAAAGACTTCAGTGTTGCTGGCGTTATCGGGTATCTGTCGAGCCTTATTTGGTGTCCTCCACAGCTAGCAGTGTTCTTCGCTTACTTTCCTCCAGAGGAAAGACCTGATTCGCAAGATATTTTGTTCCTCATATGTTGTCCCTCTCACCTAAAACAGCAGGTGACAAAAGAGTTACAAGGAAAGAACATTAACTTCCCAAGTGATGCTGACTCGAAGAAAAAGATGATACCGGGACATGATAAGGCGTTTGTTGCTCTCTCAGAGGGGATTAGGGCACTTGACGAAGATGACATGGAAAACGTTCATCTCAGGTGGCTACTGTGCAACTATGTGTTATACATATCATGTGGTAATACATTTTAAATGTCAAGGAAGGCAACTTTAACCATGATCCCGAACGTTAATATTGTTAGTATACTTAATGGTCGTAGGACAGGAGTTGTCTGTAACATATATTTCTTTTTTGTCAGGTTTTATAACGAAATGAGAAAAAAAATGCTCCATAATCGATTGGTACTCAAATATTTCTAAAAAGTATTAAAAAAACTCTCAGAACAGCTCCAAATTGAAAAAAAATCAGAAAAATAGATTCAAGAAATGTAAACAATTTGGAACGAAATTCTCCTTAAGTCCAAATTCGCAGGAAAACAGCATTTTAACCTAAAAGAACACCAAATTTCGGTAACACATCTTTTGAGAATATGATTTAACGACTATAGCTTGGAAGGCTTAGCATCCCCGCCCTAAATCCATCCCTTTCACCACCAGATGATGCAGGGTTAATGACTACGTTGAGTTGTTATCTCCATAGTCATCCGTTTGCCGTGTTAGACCGACTTAGACTCCACTCAGTCCTTTTTCATTTCCTAGTGTTTATCAGTAAATGTGCTTTGTTTCGTATGCAATTGAAACAGGTTTGAAGGTCAAGATCCACATCGAGTTCAAGTGGCAGTTCGTGTGATCAATGATAAAGGATTGTCTTGGGTGAAGTTTTACAGCAGCCCCAAACTCGAGAAAGAAACTTTACTGTGTAAATTACACTTTAGATTGTCACCTCTCAGGAAACATTTTAAGGTAAGACTAATCCAGAGGATCCCTAAGATTTTCCACCGCGCTCAAAGCATCGCTTTCTACATTTTTCAAATACATTTATGAAATCGTTTGGGTCCAAATCGTTCATATTATGTTCCAATTGGGTCGAGTACGGTTCCTATCAACTATACAATTTTTGTTACACATTAAATGAAATTTCGAGAAATTCTAATCCTGTTGCTTTGAATTAACACACGCCCATATTGGATTGGATTGGACGTTTTTTCTTCGTCAAAAAATAAGTTGTTTTCAAGTGTTTGTACTTAATGACTGCATGGGCAGAGGTAGTGTTGACAAGAAATAGGGAAAAAAATACTTACAACGGTGAAACGTCCCAACCGGCCAAATCTCAATCTTCAGGGAATATCCCAAAGAACCACCATTCAGAGCTCAAGTTAGAAACGTGTAGTCGCTTATTTACAAGGTGAAGGCAAAGCCGCATCGAACATAGAATTTTGATCACGGAGAAAGACAAATGATCATCAGATTCACAGAAAGAAATCGTGGTTTTATGGAACTCAGTCTACATTGTATCTGACGCGACGATCGCAGATGATATGACGCAAAGTGGCTGATGGGAGTAGGGTCGGAAAAGTAGGCGTTAAATTTTCTTGAGCCTTCTTGTTATTTATCATCACCTACTTATCAACGTTTTTTGCTCGTCTTCCCTATTTAGACAACTCCTGTAGATTTTTTTGGCGTTCCTGTTAACGACGAAATACTGTTGGAAGCCCGAGCAGATGAAGTATTGGCCATTGGTAAAGAATTCGTAGTTAGCACAACCTATAATAGTCACCTGCGCCGCCTGTCAAGTGAAAGTGATGAGGAAGTAATGCAGAGTTTCTATGAGGCTGTGGCAGGGTTGACAAGTGACCGCCAAGATGAGTTTTTTCAAGCACTCGTTGCTAAGCTCGAATACAAGCATGTGATTGATCGCCTTGAAGAAGGTAAAGTACCTATGCTGTATTGACTATTTAAAGAGATGCTCACATATACATGGGCCTGTAGGTCAGCAGGGACCTTATAGTTACTTCCGAAATCGCCATGAAAGTTGATTTCGCAGAATGATTGGTTTTCCTGGAATAACCCCTCTAACAGTGTGGTTGATTTTGCTGACTTCGCTCTAACGTTTGGAAAGTACGTCATGAAAACATAGGTTTCCTTATTGGAGAAAGATAGATGACCAATTGAAGTTACTCATGTCACATACTACACGTAGTATAAGTTACGATACTTTCACTTTACTTGAACTACTCAGTCTACGTTTCAATGCAACAAAAACCCCGGTCAGGTTTTAGTCAAAAGAGGAAAGCTGCTATCTTTTTCAAGCGAATTGTCCATGTGCGCTGTTATGTACAAGATGCAGAACACAAGAAAATGAATTTAAACCCAGCTGACTTGCAATTGGCAGTATTCCGGCTTAAATTAAGTTATAGTGAAATAAGCGGCGCGTCGTAGAAATATACATATGAAAACTCTAAAGCCCTGGTCAAACGGTGCATGATATATAGTGGATGATAGTTGATTCTCTCAACTATCATACGTGTGGTAAAACGGCAAAAACTATCAACGACTATCATGAAGAATTTGAACAAGCTCAAAATGAATGATAGTTGATGATAGTCGATGATAGTGGATGATAGTTAGTGGTCACACGGAAGCGCGCTTGAACTATCATCGACTATGATTTGACCTAGGCTTTTAGTTTTGACTATAAATGCATTTTTTTTTTCTATTCTGTTCAGGTAGAAACGCAGTAAGCAAACCACTCATAACGAATAACGTCGTGCTCCGCACTGTGTCGGAAGAAGTTGGACATTGTTGGAAAAATCTCGCGAGAGAACTTAACCTCAATAGGGGGAGAATTGAAATTATTTCAGAGGAAGAGGAAGATGACCAAGAACGTTGCTACAAGGCTCTAGAAAGATGGTGCCAGGAAAATGGAAAAGAAGCAACCATACGAAAACTAATGCTTGCACTGAACAAATCAGGTCTTGCAGACGTGAACAAAAACGTGATGGATTGTTTAAAACAGACATAAGATGTTAGCTGTGTTCAATATCCGAGCACCAAGCATGGGCGGAGTTTGAGTCCAGAGACGAAGAGATGAAAGCTGTGGTAGCTTTGTTTGAGCCGCTTCAATGTTAACGCGCAGCGCAACATTGGAGGAGTTTTGTATTGAATGGGTCTTTCAATGAATTCTGTACTGACCAGATCTTAGAGTGCAGTGGATAATTCGGTCGCCATTTTCTAACTTATGTCCTATTTCAATTTTCAATTGTCCCAACATTTTCTTCCCACCAAATGGAAACGTGCCCGATGTTCGCACTTAAGAATAACGCGAAATAAAATTAAAAAAAAAATGTAAATCATGTTTATACTGGTCGTAAACTTAGCTATACACGCACTAAGCTTAGCTAGTTCATAGGCATGCCACTAAATAAAGGAGATAAATATTTCAAATTAACGTAACATAGTTAAAAATCTAGCGCACGTGTAGCCGTACCCACCCCCCGAGGAAAAACGGGAGGGAGGGAACGTCTACGAAAAGCTGGCACAAATCGTGTTATGTGACGTCACAGTAAATAATATTTTTTGCGAAAGTGCGCATACGTTTGTACTCGTGTCCTCGCGCAGACAAAGACCTCGTAAATATTTTTCTTCTTGAGGTTATTTGCAAGTCAATGCCCCTTTTCAAGTATATATTGTGAAGAGATTGAAAAGGATTACGAGCGATTTCTGATGCAAAGCAAGAAGAAGACAATCTCTGATATACAGGTTGCGCTCGCAAGTTTGGAGTTCCACGTGTACGTCACATCAGAGTATTTTTGTAGCCAATGTCATGGTGTCCTCAAGAAGAGAAGTAATTTGCAGCAGAACCTGGATAACCTACAAAAATCCCTGAGAATAAACTACGCCACGGGCTTGTTTGCAGCCGAAAAATTCGCTAGAAGGCGCGAATTTGAGTTCGAAGAGGCCTCGACTCGAAGGTCACAGCATTTTCCATTGCCATTTGGCAATGAAACAAAGACATACTTCCCATCAAAAACCAAATATATGGCCTTTTGTTGCTCTTCGTGGAATTTCTCTATTCCAAAAGTCTCGCAAACCTCTTTTATAGCTGTGTTAAACGCCTCCCGAGTTCATGTAGCATCCGACATTAAGTCCACCATTATTGATCTTCAGTTTTAGTCATGAAAACGAGGTACTGGATCTATATTAGCCAATCAGTACTCCCGAAAGTATTGCTCGCTGCCTTTATCCAATAAGGAACTATTGTCTATTTACATGCAAAAGATGACGTCACATAACACGAGTCGTGCCAGCCCTTCGTAGACGTTCCCTCCCTCCCGTTTTTCCTCCACCTGGAGGAGGCTGACCAGTTCGCTATTTACAAAGCGTGACCAAGGATTTGAACTCGGGACTACCGGGAAACATCGTTGTAATGCGCGACCTCCGGAGCGTCCTAAGCCACTCGGTCATGCTGCCTCCATTAAATATAGTTAAAATATATGGTTACTCATAACGAAAGCGACGTGCACATTTAACAGAAGCGCAGCAAAGCGATATTCACGTATTTAGCGGGTGATGCACAGTATACACTCGCAGATAGAAATTCACGCGATGTTCACACATATGCGAAAGAAAGATTTCTCAAGACATAAGAGTAAAAACACATTTCCTAAATTACCCACGATGCTCTTTAAAATTAGTAATATACTTTTTTCAACGTTGTGTCTGACAAAAACTCATAGAATCTTAAAGAAAGACTCTTCGACCAGACAGCTAGCTACCATCTACGCAAAGAAAATGTACCGAATGTAGCACGACGTAACAAGACGTCCCGCAGCCTGAAACCACAAAATGCCACTTCTTTAAATACTATTTCTATTACTACTTTGGCGCGAATAAAATCCAAAATGTGCATTGCATTTATAATTGATCTTTTTGATATAAGGAGTCCATAACAAGCTGTTATGAGTAGGCATGAATATTTATTGCTTCCTGCTTCCTCAACTTCCTATACCTTATTTCATCATTTTCAATCATTGATTATTCATTTGGATATTTTATCCTACAGCCGGATGCAGCTCTAGATCTTTAAGGCTGAATCTTTTACGATTAAGTGCACAACTACATTTTTGAAGTTAATATTTCAAGTTATAGCGTGCGACCACATTTATGAAGTTCCGATGAAAGAGTCATGAATATATAACACAAAGAGCGCTAATAAACCTTGTATTTCAACGCATTTTAATACAGAACTTGACGTTTCGTATGCTAGTCTACGTTCAACTTCTCCATTATTTTTAAGTATATAAATCATCGTAAACAGTATATCTGCAACAGGACGTTAACCTGTCTAGACATCATGAGGAGTAACAGCTATTAAAGCAACGACTTAAATTTTGCAATGAAAGTCACTTTTGCTGGACGCTAAAATGCCAAAACTATCCCATTTTAAGTTGTGACCAGTGGTTTTAACAGGATCAGGAATGGCTAATGCTCAGACTTTTGCTGCAAGTGCCCTTGAAGGAAAATCAGCTAGCATGCATGAAGTTGAACGTTTAGAACGGTAGCCAGAGGTCTTAAATCTGAGATATTCATTCTTGGAAAATACATCGGTAGAGAAAATATGATGCGACTCAAAATACATTTGGCTTTGTCCTATCCGTATTGTTTTTTTTCCTTGCTCTTGATTTGGTATTAAAAGAGAAGACATTAAGTACTACGTTTCGCAGTGTGTACATGAATGGAGAGAATAAAGTTGAAAATATTCTGTACAAGGAGCATTTGAAAATACAAACGTTTCTATACGCGTCGTTGAAAACGCGTGAATGGTTCTTGTCTATCTCTTCATTTTTTCGTTATTGGTCCTAGTTTATCATTAGAGTACCGCTTATCATTTTCCTGGAATTCGTAGGTGGATACTACATGTATGAGTATCTTTTCTTGGAATCTGTTAGCTTTACGTGACGTCGCTACTTTAAAAGATGACCAGTCACGAGATTTCTTTTCAGAATAATTCTTACAATTGAGCTACATTGAAGACAACACCAGAAAAGTTGCTATGACCCACATTCTAAAATGACTGAAGCATTAAGTAAACAGCACTTGAAGGAAACCGACTGGAGAACCGACAATCTGTCAGACTCGAGTCATATAATCGTGAAGCTGTTTATCTTTTGCTCTTTTTTCTTTCTTTCAGGCGAAGTATTTTTTTGCCTATGTGAGAAACGAATTTTTACCGATCCTTTCGAGAAATAACTCACTTTGAAAGTCCTAAAAAGCAGCTGATTGCCGTTCCCCTAACGTTTGGCCTGGCGTGCAGTCTGTAGAGGCTGCGTGACTAGCTCGCGTGACGTTTATTTGTCTGGTTTTCGGCTCAGTATTTCGGTCAGCATTACGACCCGGGGGGGGTACTCCCTTATATGGGCTATATAGGTATGTGCGGCCCCAAAGGGTATGGTTTTTCAGCCGGTTGGTCATAAATTGGGTATCGATTTTAGCCATTTTGCCGCCATTTTGGTCATAAATAGGGTATAGATTTTTGCACTTAAGTCTTCAATTCGGTTTTTCTTTTAGAAGAAGCTACGTCTTCATCATGCCCTCCTTTCTCCCATCCGCCCTTTGCCTTCCTCTACCCCGTTTAACGCTTGCTACGCATGCTAGACAAAGCTAGCAACAAAAGCCCTTCCCCTAATGATCTAAGAGTCAGGTCATAAATAGGGTATCAAGTTTTTGGTCAAGTCATAAATAGGGTAGGGAAAATCGCAGATTTTGGTCATAAATGGGGTAAGGGTTTTGGTAAGCGGGCCGCCCACCCCTACCAAATTTTTCTGGGAGTACCCCCCCCGGGCATTACGATTGAAAATGGCGGCAGTTATCGGAGTCCCGCCAGGGATCCAAGAACTCTTTACAAACGTATCTTCAAAGTTTAACCCAAAAGAATCAGAAAATGTTGTGCAATCACTGAAAAGGAATTACGGAGGGAAATTTGATTCGCTCGATAATCAAGACTTAGTGTCAAGTTTGCAACTTTTATTGAAGCATGGATTTGTGTCTGACAACAAACTCACACTGATCGAGGACTTTGTCGCCCCGAAATCGAACCAGAAAGAGCAGATCAAGGAGGTGATCAAGAGTTTCAAGGACTCTCGGGGGCAACTAGTTGATCCAGAGAAAGAATTGCCAGGGCGAGAAAAGGAACTCGAAGAAATTACGGAAAAACTCAGAACTACAGAACGGTCGCCGATTGTGAACTTGTTTGGATCAGCTGGAGTTGGAAAGACAACACTAGCAAAGACAGTTTGTTCAAAATGGCAAGGAAAGTATGTCACTTTTGATCTTAGAGAAGCTAAAGATATGAGGGCAGTTTATTCCAACGTGATGAGTTCCCTTGGACTAACTGTTCCCATCGGCTACGTTGATCAAAATTATATTATTACAAAAATACACGAAGAGATTCAACGGTTAAATCAGCGGGTACTTTTTTTACTCGATAACGTTGAACAGTTCACTGCTGGAAAAGGAAAGGAAGGCAAGAACTTGAAGACAGCTTTTGTGCAATTTTTAGGAATTATTTCGGAATTTGAAGGGAAAGACGAAGGAACATCATTAAAACTTCTCCTGACATCCAGGACTCAATTGCAAGATGCCAAAAAGGTGGACAATTTTGAGCTGAAGTCTCTTGAAAGTACCTTTTCAGAAAAAATACTGGTTTCCAACGGAATGGTTAATGTTAATGCCCACCAGAAGGATGAGCTAATTGGCATCTCCGAAGGAAAACCACTTCTTTTGAAAGGCTTAGCTGCTATTTTGCGGCAGGAACGAAAATCTCCGGACGATCTTATTGCTAAAGTTCAGGAATCAAAATTGGAAGAAGATGCTAAAGAAAAGCCATTTAATTTTGAAGAAGAAGGACTAGATAAGGTCCAGTCTTCAGCGATTAGAGAGATGTTTAATTCACTTCCCACTGATAGCTTGAAAGTGTCTGCTGTATCAATTTCATTGTTCTGTGGCCCCTTCTCTGTTTCCTCAGCTACTGAGATCCTTGGTATCAGCCCAGAAGAGGCCCTGGCTCAGCTGGAGGGGTTGGTAACTAGTGCAATCATTTTTGTGGTTAAGGAAGAAGCAAAGGAAGTGATGTATGACATTCATCCACTTTTAAGAAAATATGCAGATAGTATAAAGGAAGATGGAAAATTCCATGTGGCTTACTTGGAAGCTAAGAGACGTTTCCATCAACACTTTATGGCAAAGATGGAAACAATTGCAAAACTGATTGAGCCTGACTATGTTAAAGCATTCCAAATGTTTGAGACTGACAGAGCAAACTATGAGTTCACCATTGAGATCTCCTTGCAGCCAGACTATTCTAGCATTCCCGGAGAGTTTAATGAAAATGCCTTGATTGCATCACTTTTCAATGTTATGCTGGCTGATGTCAGTCAGATTAAACTGTTTCATTCATGGGCTGAGATGTGTGAAGATGATGGAGGGTCAGGTAGGGTGTAGGCATTAGATACATTGGTACCTTTTTGTCTTTTATATGCAAAACTGTGTGACAGTTTATGGTTGTAACTGAATATGGTGTTGTCAGTCATATAATTAAGGCTGTAGCAGAAAATATACACCAGCAACACATGTAGAAAGGGCAAGGTGAAATGTACCTGTTTGGACTCTTGGCATTTTAAATAAGAGTTTCTTTTTTTACTCTGATTCTTTCTAACTTGTGAAATTGTGAATACACAACACAAGTTATCCTGGGTAATGGAGAAAATGCGGTCGCTCAATTGCTCATTGGTCTGTAAAATTTATGCAAATGCAAATGACTTTCTACTTACTTTTAAATTGCTGTCCAAAAAAAAAAATGAAGCCTTGGATCCTACTATATCATAGCTGCCGGAGCTTATCCCCGGTTTCTGTAGCATGAAGCGGCTAGGAGTATTTCTACTCCCCCTGGACGGGATGCTAGTCCGCCGCAGGTCATTGTCCCGCAATTTGTTAGGTTTCCCCAACAATTTGCCGGTACCCATTTATACTCCTGGGTGGAGAGGGGAACTGTGAGAGTTAAATGTCTTGCCCAAGAACACAACACAGTGTCCCCGGCCAGGGCTCGAACCCGGACTGCATTCTCACTCGGTGGACGAGCGCAGTAACCATTAGGCCACTACGCCTCCCCCAAAATTGCTATCCATGTTTATCAAAAATAAGTTGTTTAAAAAGTTTAAATTAAAAGATATTAGCTTAAAGAAGTCTGAAAATGAGAACATCACGAATTGTCAAACTGATGAGTAGCACAAGTTTTCACTTTATGCAGACTTTGTAATGATTTTACGGAAATGGAAGTATTTGAAGTACATGTACAGTTATGGTGTAGTAAATGCACATATAGCGTGTGAAACGATAAAAACACAAAGCATCTATTTTTTTCTTGTTAAAAACAACCAAAAAAGAAAGGAAAAAATTATGGAAGGAATCATGGGTCACCAGAATAATAATCTCATACACTGACTGCTGTGCAAGAGCACATGGGATGATGGGTCAAATGCTACAATTTAAATTCAATTAATTAAACTGGTGATAACACAGCGGGCTTGATTCCATATGATCATTAATTTTTTCTATTCCTGGAGCAGTGTCAATGTAGGAAAAAGATTCCTAAAGTTTGAGCTCATAAATAGCTTTGGGCATTTTTATGGCTGGAGTCATTCATTGTTTTGAGGAAAAGTCTTCTAACCTCGTAGGCTTGAAATTTGCATAGGTAAGTTCTTATATGGATAGCCTCTATCATACCAAAAAAATTAATGAAGCTAGTAAAATGAAAAAAATAAATAAATAAATAAAAAATAAGACAATCTGTTAAGTGAAATAAATTTAAGGATCCAGAAAACCATTTTGGAGAACAGCTTATGTATTTAATAAAAATTAAAGATGACCCTGTCAGATTGTTCTTAAATGGAAGTGCTCGCGGGTACAATCATCAATGCTTTGTGACATTATTGTCTAAGAAAAATTGCCAAGACTACATGTATGACTTGTATGAAACATTAATAAGATATCTGAATAGTATTGCAGGGAAAAATCCAGATCATGTAAAAGTTGTGAAAGTAGCTCCTAGCTACTGTAAAAGGCAACACATTGTAAATTACATTTTTCTGCCAATAGAGGTTTTGAGTACTGAGGACAGTGTCAGACTTAATACCATTAGGGCACAACAATGCAATTTTATTTTCTTTTGTGAAATCTCTATGGCAGGAAGTAGCATTTTTAGCTTTTAAAAGCAAGACTGGAAATGATGGAAACAAAGGATCTCTGTGGTGGAATAAGTTTGAGAACTGTTGGAGATCTTTACCACTTAAAACTAGATTTTGATAAGTGCAATAAGCTATACAGTGCTTTAGCAGGTACCACTGACAATGTCTCCATAGTTAAACTGTGGCAGAACTAAGCTACTGTAATAAGCAACGCAAGTTTTGTTGTCAAATGTATGAAGGATATGATTAAACATAGATAGCAGAGCCCTAGCTTCTTAATCAAATTACTTACATATGCAGCCTCCAGGTTCAGTTTGCTTTCATTATTACACTAAGATATTTACAACATTGCAGAACTTCAACTTACGAACCCGTTATGTACATGTATTTGTAACTCAACATGATCATAAGCCTATCTTTGTTTCCTTAGCAACCGTTCACAACTGACTATAAGAGAAACATGATTATGGTATAAAATTATGTCTTGAAAAATACATTTGGCCTTTGTTTGGTGGCCACATTAGACTGATCTCATAAAGATCAGTATAATGTGGCCACCATTGTTTGTTTCTGGTGTATAACATGGTTGATGTTTTCTACCTGTATAATAAAAACCATAAAGTATTGTTATTGTTAAGTATATTTTTTTCAATTTACATAAAAAAAAATGACTTCAGATAATCATTATACTTGAACTCCTTTAGTGTTTATTAGCTACATGAGCAAAAGAAACATTACATACATGTAAGTTATAAAAAGCTTGTGTGTCTGACATCCCCCTCCAAACAGAGTAATCAACTTGATACAGCAGTATAAAGGTGGGTAACTTCTTTTTAATAATGTCTCTTGGGTGGGCCAACAGCTTTAACAATTTAAAACAATTTTTGCTCCACTTGTTATATCCTCTAATGAATTTGTCAATCAAAAAGCTTATATCACATATCCATTGGTGACTGGAAAATAGAGACTAAAAGACTGTAAGAAGTTGAATGTTATGCTGTCATGTACGTGTAGTTAATTGCACATGTTAATTGACAGAGACACACAGCACTACAGCTGACTGCATGTGCAAATGATTGTATATTTATTCTGGATTTAGTACCAGTACTGTTTATGAAGCTTCATGTACATTAAAAAAAAAGATCACTGAGTGAAAAATGCAAGCACAACACCATCGGAGTTCATGCAGTTAATATGACAAAGTACAAACAAAGAAGCTGTCTACCTCTCTGAAAATAACAATGTGGCCTTGAGAATCTAAAATCAAATAATGAATTCAGCAGCCTCCATCCTTCTACTGGTGACTTTGATACAAGAACCATGTACTACTACTACTATGACTATTTCAACTTCAGTTGAATAGTAACCTGCATGCTTTCAATTGTTCAGTCTCTGTTATTGCTTTCTTCAGAATATTTTATAAAATGAACTGGCTCTTTTATAATGGCTTTATATGAAGCACTGATACTAGTAAGTGCCAGTCGTTTTTAAGAAAGTTGGGCGAAGACTCTGTGAATGCAATCAGTTTTCTGCCAGCCTTCTGGATAAGTAACCATTTTGCAAAATTGGCAACTATCAAAGATTAGAAGGCAACATTTCATACATTCAGTTAGCTTGGGTTTCACTTATTTCATTTGCTTAGGTTTGACCCTCCTTCATAGTAAATCTAACAGGTAGTTATTCTTTGTGAATTATTTAAATACTCTTTCTCACTACGTTTCCACTTTCTGTAGAAGGGGACTGGTACTTCCATGTGAAAATGCTGGGGATGCTTTTCTCACTTACTTATGATGTACATGTAATAAACCCAGAACTCACTTGTGACACAAGCATAAGAAGAAATGTGTGTTGTTCGGGACAGCTGTGACATAAGCACAAGCTCAACCACTCTTCTTATACTTATTTCAGGGGTTAATGTTTGAGATATATAAAGGGACATACTCAGCATAAACATATAGTGCTTGCTGATTGGCTGAAAGTCCTTTGCTTACATTTATCTTTATGCTTATGACAACTACAACCAAATCCCCAAAGGGAATAACCTTTGGAAACTTTGTTTTTTGTTTACTTATCCTTACTTTATACATGTATTAGTAGGCCTATTATAGGTTTTAAGTCCATATGGTACAAAGTAATGAAAAAATGCGGAACTGCTGACCTGTTGAACTGTTGACTTGTCAACTCCATTGAGTTGTTTGATTAGTTATAAAGTTATAATCAGTAAGCACTCGAATCACAGCAGTTTGATGCTAGCCGTGACTACGCACAAACAATTCAAGGCTCACTTCTGACTTGCTACACAGAATTAATTATGAAGCCATTTATTTGGTTATAATTCAGATCTCTGGTTAGTAGGGGGAAACTTGTCAGCAGTTAAATGTAGGATTCAGAGTTTATCAGAAAAATGCAAAGCTTAGCCAGAGGTATCTCTTGCAAGAGCTTCCACTCCAATATGTTCCATTGAAATTGCAGTCAGTGCCATATTGTCTCATATTGTCCTGAAAGTATATTTAATTATCTTGAGTTGTACCAGAGTAATCCTTCGTTTCGACAGGATCATATACATACAATAGCCCAACTCTCGCTTGTAAACAAAAACAAAGGTGAGGCTGACTAGTTATCTTCAGCAAGATAATCATTGAATTCGGCCAATTTTTCTTACTAAAGTCGACACTTAATATTCACATGTGCGAATGTTATACTACTGATATATGCAGTGCGCTGTATTTGGTATTCTGAGCCGTACTTGTGTCTGCAATATGCAATTAAGTGACTTCCTTAATTGAGTTTGTTGTAATTGGTGCTATACACAACAATACTGCAGTCATGTAAACAACCAAAGAAAAAGTTCACTATTGATAGCAATACTATGTAATAATATACCGGTTTGAGTACATTTATAAGCTTCTGTGGACAGAAACCTTGTTTTGGACCTTGAAAATACACACAGACACACACACAAAAAAAACAAAAGCAAACAAGAACAAACAAATTATAGTGGAATTTCATGAGTGAAAATATATACTTTAAACAGTCATTATCATCATCATTCCTCATCATGCCTCGCGGGACACCTGAGGCCATTTAGAAATGCTTTCCACCCATCTCGGTCTCTCGCAGACGTTGTTGCGACCTTCCATGATTGCCATCCCATCTCTTTCTGCTCTCTCTCTGCACTTCTCACCCAGGTCGTTCGTGGCCTGTCCTGTCTTTTTTTGCCTTCGGGTGTCCAGGTCAGTGAAGTTATGGCGATATTGTTACTGTCTCTCCGCAGGACATTTCCGATCCATCTCTGTATCCTTATCTTCACAGACAGTGGCAGCGTATTTTCCGCCTGTACTGTTCCTCATTTGA
>OMLO01002829.1_pt1 | contig 14185 bp, 8 predicted proteins | sample 1674811 | NCBI WGS metagenome assembly OMLO01 (sample SAMN06265003, study PRJEB25207) | coral metagenome | isolation source: Coral host | place: Mexico:La Bocana,Puerto Morelos, Mexico | collected 2008-11-13
AGTTGAAGGAATCAAACCAGATGTGCGTGAAGGCAAATATCCCGTAAACATTACCGACGACAAAGAATTTGACCAAGCAAAAAATGTCTGGGAACCTCTTCGCATACAACTTCGCATAAAACAACAGAGAAAGAAGAGACAAATAAAAGTTGAAGGAATCAAACCAGATGTGCGTGAAGGCAAATATCCCGTAAACATTACCGACGACAAAGAATTTGACCAAGGAAAAAAAGGCAGAGAAAGTTAAAAAAAAAACAAAGACAGCTAAGGCACTAAAAGGAGCGAAAAAGTGCTTGCACAGAAAATAAATTTTAGTTAAACGGTGAAGGTGAAAATCTCAGTAAGTATAAAATAAACAAGGATGAAAAGTGCCTTGTACGGTCTTTATACACTCGTCCACAGCTCGTCAACTTGTCAAGAACTCGTGCAAAAACACCGCGCACTTTCCATGAAGTAATGATATGTCCTCCACCTCACCAACGTTGGTGTGCAAGCGACTGTGAAAGCCTTTTGCGCTGGTCAACCGATTCACTGAAAGTCAACAAGAAGATAAAAGAGCCCAAGGACTGAGATTCAATGCTCCTACCTTAAGTCAAACAATGAATGTTAAAAGTGAGTGAAACCTGAATTTGATATTTTTAAAAATATTCCAGGACACTTAACCTGGATTTGAAAAACAGACTTTATGTCAAACCACTCCATTTTACGATAAAATACGTACCTGCAGTTCCTTTTTAAGGGCATCGCTCTGGTAATTGTCAGGCATGTTGGAATAAAGTATCCGTTTTAGCTTGCGGATGAGCTTTTCCGAAAGTTTACGTACACAGTCTTTCTCCAGGGAAGCATCACTCTTGTTTACCTTGTCATCGTTTTCACCGTCTACTGGACCATGGTGCCACTGTTGAATGCTTGAGAATAGAAGCTTGATCGCCAGGCATATGAGATCAATGTCATCTCCAATAGTAAGATTTTCCAAGCAAACCTCAGCCAACTTCAAGCTTGCAGAAACTGTAAATCCTGCGACCTCCATTTCAGAACTATCCGATAAAGATCATACAATTTTCTACACTTAGCTCTGCAATATCACATAGTAATGAAGGAGTTTTCAGACAAAAAAAGTGTTTCTGAAGAGGAATAATGAATAATGAGTGCACCGGCTCTCCGAGTCACTAATGCACTAATGTCATTACTAGGTTAAGAGCAACAAATACGTTTTCATTCTGTTTTCATCTGATATCATAGAAAATTAAAAATGTTATGCAAATGAATATATGACAGATCATATATTTGAACTACGGAGAAAGATATCAATTTTTGATTGATCATCGCAGTTATACACACAACTTAGGCAGCTGTGAAATTAAAGCCTGAAAAAATTTCAGGCCTACCGCTGGAGTGCTCTGCCGACTGCATTATCAAGCCATCTGGGAGTATAACTCAGTGCCATGATTAATCGTAAATTCATATCTTTCTCCGCAGTTCAAATACATGATCTTTCTTATATTCATTTGCATCCATCACCTTCTACGGGTATATTACGAACTCACAAAGTGACCAGCTCCCAGATGGCTTGATAGCTCAGTCGCTAGAGCACTGCACCGGTATCGTAGAGGTCATGGGTTCGAATCCCGTTCAGCCCTGGGTTTATTTAGGCTTTAATTTCACGACTGCTTAAGCTGTGTGTATAACTGCGATGACCAATCAAAAATTCCCAAAAAATGTTATGTTAAAACTGTTATTAATATGAACAAGAATAACAACCTTAATATTCTCAATACAAAAACAAATAACAATAACCATTCTTCCTTCATCGCTCGTGTCCACAATTAGACAAAACTAAGCTTGAGGCTCACTAGAAAATCAAGGTTTCATTTAGCCTCCAGCATCATTAAAACAAGATTGCAACGCTTACCCTGTCTGAAATGTACTAAAAAAAGTTTCGTTCTGACAAGGAATTAAGTTCTGCAAACTCACCTGTTTGTTTCATTCCTACTGTCCAGCATGTTGATCATGGCTTGAAAACACTGCTCGATACTGCTTTTCTGAGAAAAAAAAGGAGGAAACTGAGGTGACATCAAACACACCTTACAATTCCAAGAACGAGTACAAAAAGATCACTTTGGATAAAATTGTGGACATCTTTTTAATCAAAGAGTAATATATAGATTAAGCCAAGTGTAGCTCCTTGGGTGGGTTGTTCAAGGCACAATAAGCTAACGCAGGACAGGCAAGAATTGAGTTTGGATAACCAAGAGCAGTGCAAGTAATTTTAATACAAGAAACATTTATACTTCAGTTAATTCTTAACCCTTGTTAGCGTTATCCGCCTGGCCCTGTTTACAATAAGTTAAATGAGATCAGCAGTCAATTTTAAAAACTCGTGACCTCGATAGGTTAAACTTAAGCCCACGTCATGATATGGTCACGTGATACTGGTCAGCGGATAACTTGCTTTGACAGGTGTCAATTGACCATAACAAATCAGATCTAGAGAGGGCGCTATAAACAAAGGCTGCATGTCAAACTGAGAGCTGGAATATGGCCGCCATCTTGCGCAAAACCGCAACTGCCGCCATCGTCGTCATGCGAACGCGCCCACGAGCAATACTGCTAGCCATGATTCATGATTTATGAATTTCCTTTTCTTTCCTATATGAGTATGGGGCTCCGCTCAGCTATAAATATACATCATGATATTTGTACAAATAAATACATGAAAATATCATATATTTGAATTATAATATTTGGGTTATAATATAAGATTATAATATTTGTATTAACGATTCAGTGATCATTATACCAACCTTTTCCTTGTTCACAAAACCACGAGGAAAGAATTCGGTCAAAGCGACGCACAGATCTGAGATGTGAAACACTCTTGTTGAGACGATGTCGTGTAGCCGCCAAACAGGAACTGCATGTAGAAAGGTTCTTTTCAACAAACGGTCAACTTCAAAGGCTGACGCCAGAAGAAGCCACACATCCGAAAAATCCCTGAAACGAAAAAAAGGAACAAGAATGTCATATTTATCATGGTTGACGTATATTGTTAAGGTGTCTCGATTGGATTTTTAAGCAAGGATACTGTTCAACTTTAAACGATTAGAGCACTACCAAAAAATAGAACCTTATGGTGCACTAGCGATTTTACCGAGATCTAAGTAACCATAGCAACGTAAAGAGATCGAATAACATATTTTCAACAACATCGCGATTCAATGAGTAGTTTCTTTTTTACTTCACACCTAATTTAATAATTGTAGGGTCAAGTTTTGATAAAAAGGAAAACGATAGCCCAAACCAGTTGCTGTTTCTGAAACTTGAACGGAGTGATTTGGGTAGGATTTTCACTCAGGGTAATATACGTCATAAGATTCATTTCATTAAAAACAACCAATTAGTCAGGTCATGCGTGTAGTGGTCAGCGGTTCTTACGGTCGCATGCTCGTATCAATAAAATGTGTTCTGTGCATCCGCCATCTTGGGTGTCTTTATTCTACACACTTCATACACTTCAATGCGGACATAATTTTCATAGAATCTTAAAAAATATTTGTTTTTGTGGTATTTTTTACGCCTGGAAATTCCACTCAATTTTCCCAAAATCGCTCTCATAAAATTTTCTTTAAAATTGTCACCGTTAAGACAGGTATGTCAAGACGAATATTCCAGATTTATCCCCATAACATTAAGTATGTTTTAATGGACTGTGCGTCTATCGAGTTATGGGCGCACTTGGGAGTTTGGAGAGCACTTGAGAACCGAGTGTTTTCCCGGATACAACTTGTACAAGCTCTTACGCTTCTCAGGTGCACAGAGTTTTAGCGGAGCGGAGCCCGATAACTGTCATGCGAGGATAGAATTTAGAAAAACCAAGAGTTTGAGTTTTCATGGTCATCGTGGCTAGCGGTGTGGCTAGCGCTATGGTTCACGGGCGCGTGCGCCTAGCGACGAAGTCGCCCCAACAAGGCGGCCATAGTCATTCGGTAGAAGGTCTTCAACCCAAACGAGGCTTCGTTTTTCGCGCGCTTTTCGCACACAACCTACAGCCACAGTATACAGCAGTGTACAGTGTTTGCTGAAGAAACGGTTTGGAAAACCTTTCTTTCTGCATTATTGATAGCGTTTTTGGAGGAAAAATTTTCTTCCTTCAAGTTTTCAAGCACTTTTGGAAGGACATAAGCAAAAAGCTGAGTGTCTATTTTCCATTTGTTAAAGAGCTGCTTAGCTGCTTTTGGCGTTGCTTTAATACTATTATAATTAATTAGGCTTTGAACAACCCGGCCAAGGAGCTCTGCTTTAAGGCTTGGCTAAATCTATATATTACGATGGTCGAATTTCGTGAAAAATACCGCCTTCGCTGTGCATCATATTTTGACTCTCCACTCAGTGTTTCAACATGTGGTGAAATACGGTCTCTCATTTTTGAAACAGTTCTTAACAAAAGTCAGAATTTAATCTGTAGTTTGGAGTTGTACCCACAATGTGTGAAATATTGTTTTTTTCCAAATACACACATTTCGACATTACTAACGAGGGTTGAAGTAAAAACAAGAAATACGAAATTATGCACCTCTAATCCTTGCTATATGGCGAATTGTGCCAGATGTAGCACTTACGTAAAATCACAAATTCAATAGCTAATCACATAGAGTTATCTGTTTATCAAGTTCAACGTTTTGTAGAGCAATCAGGACCTGGCAAAAGAGACGGACATAACGTATGTTTAACTGTGGCTATCAATAAACAGGGCGAATAGGTCACATAAGCAGGATAAGCACTATCTTTAGCGATATCTGTAATTCTTACTGATTGGTAGATCGTTGAAAATCTCTTATTTCGAGCTTCTGGGCTCCCCACCAAGCCAGGCTTTCCGGTGATCCTCCGAATTTAGGCTCCTCAAATGGTTTCGAATCTCCGCGTAAGAAATGTAAAAGTGGTATGGCCAAAAGCCATTCAGGATTGGATGTCCGTACCTGCTGCATTAATTCATTACAAAGGTTTTCAATTGCACTTGCGGCGAACCTGATGAAACATAACATTGTTTAAACATTAGAACCAAAATTGAAATAAATCTATTCTTAACTTCTTGATGTAATTCTATCCTTAAGGATCAATAGACTATTTTGCAGTTGTCTGCTCAGTGACCTGGTCTTTGGATGACAGCGAGACTGGAGTTGACCTTGTTTAGATACAGAACTCACTGCTTTTGTCATGTAAATGCACCTAGTTAGCATCAGAAAAACTTGTTTTACACAACAAAAGCAGTGAGGTCTGTATCAAAACAAGGTCAACTCCAGCCTCACTGTCATCCAAAGGCCAGGTCACTGAGCAGACAACTGTGAAATGGTCTATTACGTTAGAGTTGCATTCGACAAATGCGGAGAGCCTCCCAAACACGAGGCAGCTGTTCAGACGCATAAGTTTATAGACAAGCTGCAAACCTATATACGAGCAAAGGAAAAGTAATTGTGTACATTAACTGTGGTAGGAAAGTCAATGTAAAGCTGAAGGCCAAAAAAACGTTCACACAAAAAACGTTCCCGGGGGGAGGGGGGGGGTACTCCTAGAAAAATTGGGTAGGGGTGTGCGGCCCGCTTCCCACAACCCTTACCCTATTTATGACCAAAATCTGTGATTTTTCTTACCCTATTTATGACCTGACCAAAAATTTGATATCCTATTTATGACCATACTACACAGTTGCCGTAAACATAGATTTGTGAAGGGCTTTTGTTGCTGGCCTTATCTAGCCTGCGTAGCAGGCGTTCAACGGGGTAGAGGAAGTCAAAGCGCGGATGGGAGAAGGGGGGCGTGAAGAATAAGTAGCTTCTAAAAAAAACACCGAATTGAAGACTAGAGTGCAAAAATCGATACCCTATTTATCACCAAAATGGCGGCAAAATGGCTCAAAATTGATACCTTATTTATAACCAAAACGGCTGAAAACCATACCCTTTTGGGCCGGGCATACCTATATAGCCCATATAAGGGAGTACCCCTCCCCCCCCGGACACAAACTTGTTAAATATTTTCGCTTGTTTTTTCGAGGTGTAGGCACGAGGCACTTTTTCAGCTTTTTAACAGACTTCCCTTTAAACCAGTAATTGGATGAAAGTTGGTATAGTGTATTTTTAAGAATATTTCCATGGAAAAGATAAACGCAAAAACTTACATAGGTAAAACATGAATTTTACGCGAACCAAATCTGATATGAAAAGGTTAATACCAACGGCTTGAACTGTGGTGCGTGGCAAGTAGAATATGCATGGATAAGAAAAAAATGTTTGATGTTGAGAAAGTCGCAAACACATTTCGAACTGTAATTTTTTCATATGAGTAAATGAGCCGAAAGTTGAACACTCTTTCGATCGCGTTGCTTCAAATGAAACCAAAATACGACTTGAAGTTATGCTTTTAAGCCATGAAGATTAGTTGGTTTTCTTCTTCGCGATCTTAAGAACATTTTTTCTTAACGCAAATGAATATGTGAAAGATCATATATTTGAACTGCGGAGAAAGATACGAATTGATCATCGCAGTTATACACACAACTTAAGCAGTTGTGAAATTAAAGCCTGAAAAAAAAATGATTCAGGCCTGAACAGGATTCGAACCCATGACTTCGGCGATACCGGTGCAGTGCTCTACCAACTGAGCTATCAAGCCATCTGGGAGCTGGTCACTTTGAGAGATTGATTATCGCAGTTTCTCACACAACTTAAGCAGTTGTGAAATTAAAGCCTGAAAAAGCTGCTTAAGTTGTGTGGGTTTGCCCTCGCGGTGAAAATGTGAGTTTACCTAGTTTGTTTTTTTAATATGCTGCCAATTTTGTCACTTGTATTATAATGATTGCATTATCACATTTCGCGCAAATCATCCCACGATGTCTCGGCTAACTCAAGAGACCTTTTGAAAAGCAAGACCCATTTAAGTACTATCTTACTGCAATCTCACAATGTTACTTACTTTCTTAACCCATCGCTAAATTCAGCCAGTACAGCTTCATAAGCAGAACACCTCTTCTCAGTTGGATCAGCTTCAAGTGATAGGCAGCGCAGCAATAATTTCACCTCCTCTATATTTAATTTTACGGAGTACTTTTTGACCAGCACTATGATGGCAAGCGAAGAAACTACAGCAGACACGTGTTCAGTTGATCCCACTTTACATTCAGCCACGATGGCTTTGATGTTCTTCTCCATCTTTGGCCGCAAAAGGTCGGTTAATACCTGCAGAATAATACAAATATTTAAGTACTTGCTTAAGGGTAAGTAGAGGGCTGTGGTATTATTCAGTTAAGAAATGGTAATATCGTGTAAGGTGTTTATTTGAGTAACATATCAAGCAGAACAAACACACTTAACTACTAGCTCAAATAATGAAGGATGTCAAGTTGTATGTTTCACTGAATCTGGTCAAAGGATGCGCCGTTTACGGTATCGAAACATAGTTCCTTTTGATAAATGGCTACCAATTATAACTTCTTATTAAGTATTACAATTAAGATCGGCACACACGAGGGAAGTAGTCCCTGTAACTTGTCCCCTGAAGAGTTTATACGAAGGGACTTGTGTCCCACCAACAATTCACACAAAGCGTTTTGAAGAGCAAATCGCAGGGACATGTCCCAAAAGTTCTAACCAGTTTGAATTCGTCTCTGGGACTAAATTTTAGCCCCAACGATTAGATTTTGTGGCAAAAATGGTTAGTTCACAGGATGGGACTTATCCCCGCGACTTGCTGCAGGGCCTAATCGCAGAGAATAGTCCTATCGCAGTGTTCCGTGCTGTCGACCTTTAGCCTAACCAATATCCCTTTTTTAAGCTGATAATTCAAAATAATTTTTACTAAGGAAATGGGTCTGTATTGAAGAAACACTAAAAGATAATTCAATAAATCCAACTACAACGAAAAGCACTTCAAATTTAAACACAAGAAGATTAGCTCTCTCTTCTGCTTAAAGAAATTATACACTGCCATCAAACAAATTACCTCTCGGACATCAAAATTGCTGGGTTGAACTTTCCGATGGTTGTTCTTTTCTTCTATCCAAACATTAGACAGGCAATTCACAACATTGTTCAGTTTCAACAACGCTTCTGTGGCATCCATTTTTTCAGCTGCCTCGTTTACAAAAAAACCCTTCCATTTTGGTAGGAAACATAGCAACGCCTTTGTGCGATACTCAACCGTCTTATCCCTGGTGAAATAATCCCACACTCTGGAAAACATGCTTTTGTCACCGTACACGTAGGCCACTCCGTCAAACTGGTTCCATGAGGCTGTAATGCAAGAACAAAATTTGGAATTAAGCATTTAAGAAACTCGTATAAACTAGGGCCTTAAATTTGGGCAACTTCCTTCGACTTTTTCTCCCAGCTAAAATATCCTTTTTTCTGTTAAGAAACAGTAAATATAATCAAAAATTGTGAAGACCTTTTGCACTTGCAAAGACAAACAGACAACACCCTTCGGCGACAGAGGATGAAAATAGAGCGACAGTGTATAAACCGAGAGAGCCTGAAATCACAACTGCCAATTTTCTGCAAGAACAACAGGATGGACAGGATTGATGACGTCCATGATTTACTGTTGAAAGCGCGTTTACGGCAACGAGCCTTTTTCCGGATGTTTGGAGGATGTCCCGAGTGGTTGACCGATCGTTTGCAGTTCACTATTTGTCAACCTGAAGATTAACCTATTCCCGTCGGGAAGAGGGGGGGGGGGCTATATAGGTATGTTATCGATTTTGCCCAGTTTGCTATTAAATAGTTTTTGCACTCCAGTGTTGAAGTGGGTATATTTTTTTAGAAGAAGCTACTTTTTTCATCATTAGAAAAAAAAGATTGGCATAGGCACGATTCACGCTTTGTTATGTTCATAAGGCGCTTGCATATATCTGACTGGCAAGAAGGTCAAAATTTTCAGTGATTCTCTTGGTCTACCAAAGCAACTTCCACATTTTAAAGACAAGACGCTTGCTGCACGCGCTTTGAGGACTCAACACAAACTATTACATCGCGTGTAATTATACTTGCGACTGTGCGGTTAGCCGACGGGTTATAAACACGCTCCTTCCTCCTCACAATTTCAGATAAACGCTACAATCGAAATTTCAGTTAATTCTGGACTGAATGAATGGCATAGTTTGGCGTTCATCAGAGTGATAAAACTACTCATATGTCGCTTATTGCACTCTCACAACACAACTCTTCATCTTCCACCGTCTTCCTTGTGTATTTCCGGTCAACAATACGCACGTTTAAGTAAAATGTTGGGTCGCAAGGGAAACAATCACTTTTCTTTCCCCAAGACCCTCAATGTACCTCGAGGGAAAGCCAAGGGGAACACCGAGGGTCGAGAGGAAACGAAACTCACTGTTTTCCGTGGGGCTAGTTATTAAGTGTTATACCTCCCAACAGTCAACACATTAGCCGTATATAGTTTCAAGGTGCACGATCTGATCACGAGAGAGTCGAAAGTTCAAGATGTTTTTTTCCCTCGGGAGTTAGTGAATTTTGTTCACCCTAGGGAGTTAGTGAGTTTTGTCATGCACACGTGACATGTTTCCTCTAATCGAAAAACGTATTTGAGTTGTCAGGTATAACAAAGGTAATTAGTTTCTGTTAAATATTTCTTTGGTTTCGTCGGTGTGCAAGTAAGCTATTTATCAGCTTGTAGTTAATAAAGGTAAACTAACTGCCGTTGCGAGTTAGCTTGGTAGTTAAATTTGTTCCAGTACCCGGCGTAACACCTTTTGGCTCCAAAAGGTCGATTTTGGCAGCGTCAAAGCGCACTTAAATTGGTTACGAATTTGCTAGAAATAACAAATGCGACTGATATAGTCTGCATTCACCATTTCAGAGAATGAAAGGGAAGTCACTAAACGTCCCTCCGATCCCAACTATACGGCAACTGGTGCTTTCAAATTCACTCAAAAAAAGACACCTTTTAAGCAATAATGTCATCGAGAGAGAACATCTCATCGATAGCGTAGTTTTCTATCACCAGTTATTCATTAAATCGGTAACCAAGATAAACAAGTTTTTTACGGAAGTGATAAGAACAACAATAAATGACAATAATATTTACTTACCTCCTGGTTCGATACGATTTTCAGGAATTTTAAGAGACCGGTTGACAACACTCTCGTAGCCGTACTTTGGTGGAAACTCGGGTAACTGCTCCCAGTGAACATTTCCTTTTTTGACCACCACGTATTTGTAGAAAGTGCCTCTGCGAGCCCGATCAAGACTTAATGTGAACTGACCACGAAAAAGCGTCAGTTTGTCTTTGTCTTGGCTTTCGTCAACTCTGCATTTAAAGAAAAACAAAGGATAAGGAAATGTGAGTAGGACGCTATTGCGATCTTTACTGCCACGCAGTTTCCTTGAATATGCCATTGTCAGCCTCATGTTACATAAGAAATGGGGAATGTGAGATGTTGGCATTTATCACAAGAAGTCTGTTAAAATAGTGGTCAGACTGTAACTCAAAACACACACTTCTCCGAGTCGGAAACATAGAATAAAGCCCTGGCTGGGGTATTACATGGAAACCGCAGCAAGCTACAGCTGAATTTCCATAATCTAGAGGTACCCGTATTATAGAGGTGTCCACAGAGAAAGGTTTGACTGTAAATGATACTCACTCCACTGTTCTCATATCAACACAATTCTGTTTAAAGTCGCCCAAATCCACGCCATGTGCCCGAATAAATAAACTTTCCTCCACCATTTTAAAATTTGAAGAAAGCAAAACGTGGAACACCACAGTCACCCCAGCTTCTGGTTTAACCTGTTGGAGACTTGGAGGTGGCTGTTTTCTGCAAAATAACGCGATTAACTCTGCTAGCAAACATGTTAAGAGCAAATTTATAAAAAAAAAAACTCACTTTCCAATGCTTAGAATCAACCATACAAAATGTTCCCTCTTATACGATTTTTTAAAATGTAATCTTTTCCAGGCTTACAGATCATCAAGTAACTCGCGAAACAAATGCGCGTGTGCAACGATGGTAGCGGGTGAGCAGGATTATATAAGAGAAAGGAAGACAGGACCTAGGCGAACCTTAGTACTGTCTTACGTTCACGTGTTTTGCCAAAATCCGAGTGCTTGGCAGGAGAGTTAGACACGGCAAAAAAGTTTAACAAGGACGATTAAAATTTGTACTTATTCGTTTCCTTGTTTGTTTGGTCGTTTGCTGGTTTTCTACACTTACGTCGGGGCTTCGTTCTTTGTGTTTTTTCCCTTGCCGCCTTTGTTCTTCTTGTCCTGTGCCCCTGATGTTTCTTCTTTTGGAGTAGCAGTCCCACAACTATCCTCACTACTCTAATAATATCAAAACAAGTCTAGCTAAAATTTCAATTCTTATACATAAATATCTATCCTTTATCACAAAATTAACGAATTCATATTAAATATAAGTACATTGTAACAATGCGAACAAAACCAAGTATTTTGGCTTTGTCGTGGCTCTGAAAAGAAATTATTTTGACCTGCTACGCAGAGCCACTTTAAAATTTTTCTGGACGTTTTCGTACTAGGAAGAAATATTTAGATGTTTAATTTTTAAGAAGTAAGTCTATTCACAGTGATATGGGAAATCTTTGTGAATTATAACATAATACTACTATAAAATAAACGAGTTTGTATAAAGTATGCAAGGCTTTAAAATAAGGATTTTTGGAATATAACAGTTCATAAGGAGTGACAATTGTAAACGTTTTTGTTTCATTACAGTTTAAGTGCGATTGCATCCCGACGTCAACACCAAGCATTTGGGCATTGCGTAATTTTTTTTCGGACAAGAAGGACAACTTCCACAATTAAGAGCGACTCTCTATAGGGACCGAGTGAGATTGAAAAAATGTGGCACCGACAAGGTTAGAAAAATGGACCTCTAGATATTTCGTCCAGAGATAACCTATGGTATGCTAAGAATCGTGATGTAAGTCTTTGGTTCTAAAGTTTTTACAGTTTTGAGAAAATTACGAAAAACCGTCAACAGCCCGTGAAGTAGAAATATCACAGATATGAGGTCATATTTCATGATCAGATAATCAAACTCGCGTGAAGGCGCATAGCAAATTATGGTTTTCCTTAGTTTATAATTTCATTAAGGAGGTATTGCTAAGCTGCTTTGATGATATTTTAGGCTTACAATTGTCATCCCGAATTTCTGGAGAGCAAGCGAAGAGAACCGAATTTTTTAGACTTAATTAAAAATCCCATACTGTTTTCAAACATCTCAAAAAATACTCGGTATTATGTAGAATTCTTCTAAAATTCAATTCTAGCAATTAGAAGAGATGTCTTTGAACGTGATATAATTTGTTTCTTGGCAAAAGTTATTTCTGAGGCGAGCGGCCCCATGCAAGTTTACCCAATTTGACCGTTCAAAGAGATTTTGTTTAACCAGGAAATGTAAATAATATGACTAGCCTTAGCTCGCTTCCATAGCAAACCACTGATAATCCTGCCATTTTCCATTAAAACTACCCAGTAAACCTTAGATAACACTTCGAGGACAGCTTACCTTCCAAATGGGTGTTTGAAGGCAAATAATTTTGACGTTCTCTCTTGTTGCCGTGCTTTATAATTTAGGGTCATACCTTGACATCGAGCTTGTACGGCGGTTACAAGCTAAGCTTGTGCAACACTTTTCCGGAAAATCAATCCATATGTTGCAATAGCTACCTCTCAGTGAGCAACCCCTTGATATTCATTTAGTTTCTTGTATAATAAAAAAATTCCTTAGCGCAAGACGTAAATCTTGGTCTAGTGATTGTAACGCAAGGGGGAAAGAATTCCAGGCATCTAGAAATCCAAGATGGCGGAACATGCGTGATGAGGCTGAGATTTCAAGGAAATTTATAGCAGTGATACAAAGATATTTTTAAATATTTTAACTCCAGAATCGTGCGTTCAAAGGTTAGAAAAAGACAGAGAATGTCAAATTACCGAAGAAAGAATTCCTATGCAAAGAACTTCTTTTTCTCGTTGATATTGCGGTTCATTACATGGCCACTGCAACAATTCAATTAAGATTTTCCATCATGATATAAAACGTACTGATGCTGGATAACTTTTTGTCTGCGACAGCTGGGTTGGTATGCGGCAACGCGCCAAACCCCTTCGCCACCAAAACAATGAGCGGGAAAAATATCTCTGTCAGAGATATTGGAAGGGAAATCGAAAATTGAAGACCTTTCTAGAATCAGTTCAGCTTCAGTGTCTATGCCGCTGTCGGTCATCAACCCTAGAGAGCTTCTGTGACGTGGTATATCGTTGTTACAAGTTAGCAAGGGAACTAAATCTTCTAGGGTCTTGACCGCATTGGCCACCAACTAGCTAAAATGAGCTATTTCTCTCCATCTTCCAATTTTTTAACCGATGACGTTTAGCAAATGTCTCAATTTCCGCAGAAGTCAACACATGCGTCCTAATTATTCGCGATGCCGAATTGAAAAATCAAAGTGTTTTTTTTTTTTGGTGAGCGCTCACACTTCAGAAGACCCAAACTCATTCCTGCACATATCTTTGTAAAAGTGGAGTTTGTACGCGTAATAAGGTTTACTGAATTTAAGAAAAAGTTAGGAGCTTCGCACGTGCTTGCTTAGCTTATCACAGCTCGAACGCCGTGAGAATTTTGTATTCAGAATTTTTTTGAGAGGTAAACAAACCGTTTCCCACAGATCTATTTGCGTTTGGTGATTATCTGTTTTAAACTTGGATCTCTCTCGATGCAACTCTCAAAACAGTTTTATGTACTCTTTGCTCGTACGAAAAGAAACATGTCTTGTGCGAACCAAAAGCAGGGATAATTTTCGAGAATGACATAAAAGTGTGCACCTACTTCTGCATCAATAGGAATTTTGCTGAACATAATTGCTAAAAAGTCAGATGCGCCACGAAGGGGACCTATTTGCGTGTTCACCTGCGATAGGCAAATTGGTAAACACAATTAAAACAAATTTCATTACGCTTTGCGGCCTGAAACTAGCCCTTTTCTAAGATATGTAGTAGTATTCCCTTTTACCTAGTTTTGGGAAATCATTAGCAATGAACCTGCCCAGTCATTTGACTTTTGGAGCTAAAACAGTAAGGTAATTTGGTTATATCAACTAAGTTGAAAATGTAAATTGGCCACCGTAACGAGTTAAAAAGCTGACGTTTCGAG
>OMLO01002830.1_pt1 | contig 14184 bp, 8 predicted proteins | sample 1674811 | NCBI WGS metagenome assembly OMLO01 (sample SAMN06265003, study PRJEB25207) | coral metagenome | isolation source: Coral host | place: Mexico:La Bocana,Puerto Morelos, Mexico | collected 2008-11-13
ATTTGGGAATAAATCACACTGCTGAGAGCCAATCAGATTGCAAGGATAACCAGTGATTTCAAAATGGATGTAATAAATAATATTATTTTCCATCTAGTCATTTATTTCTTTATTAAAAACATAAACCTCTCTGTTATTTACATCCTCCATCTACCTTCTTTCCAATAATATTGTTTAACCAAACATTTTCTTTTCATTTTTTGTTTACAGATAGCTCAGTATTAAAGTACGCTCAGTTGCCATGTTCTTCAAGTTCAGGATGCGTGCAAGTCTTTGACAAGGATCTTAAAGAGTTCATGTCAAATACTTTAGAAGTGGAAGGCAAATATGTGTTTGTTCAGGTAGGGCCTGACTTAAGATTTTTTAATTAACAAAGGGACAATGGGATCAAGATTTCAATCACATAGTCTAAATCAAGAGTGAATAATCTAATTGTAATTGCAGAAGTAACTTTACATATCTGTAACAAGTAGGTGTGTAATGTTAGAAGCTACAGAGTTTTCAGGGCTTTCAATATCTAAAAGTAATTGGATTGAGTGGAGTGCAATTTGCATACTTTAGGCAATTATTATCATATGGTTTGCTGAAAAGCTGAAAAATTGCACAAGCTGCTTCGGTGAGAGCAATTTCAGCTTTTTGAAAAACTATCAAGACGTGCAAATTCATTCCAAATAAAATGAGAAAAACTGTACGATTACTTACATGTATTAATAATGTACTCAAAGTACATTTACTAACCCATCAAATTAATTAAGCAAAATTTCAAGCTTCGGTTGTTTCCATAACTTGTAAAAACTGCACGGAACATTGAAAAGGGAGCCATGCTGAAGCTCAAGTCACTGATGTGCAAATGGCAAATGTATCCAATTAGATATACCTGTACCTGTGTTTGGACACCCACATGATTGCACACTGATTACCTGACAAATAGGCACGTAGAGAACCAATCAAGGTCAAGAATATTTTTTAGATACTATTAGCCTAAGGGTAGTAACCTATAGCACATATCACAGCTGAGTGTATTTGATGTGCCCTTGATGTTAGGGGTAAACATTCCTGTTGTTGATGCAATTCACCCAAAAATAAAGAGTGAAGTTTTTATAGCGGCGAAGATCAGGACTACAAGTGAATAAAAACATTTTGTCAGCCCTGGTTTCCTGTAATTTAGTCTTAAAGTCCTCCTTGTCACATTCTGCATCTTACCTGTTCTTGTATGTATTTTTTTCTTTATAATGGCAAAACGGTAAAAATAAAATAGCCTGATCAAAAAAAGTAAAACTACAGTATAACTTTTTTGATAATAAAATTGTTTAATTTTGCAGAAAGATGATTTGAAGAACAAGGGATTGTATGTTTTCTACCAAAACAGCTCCCTTTCAAGCACTAACTTCTTTCAGCTTGCGCAGTTTCCTCTCAAATTAGAAGAAAAAGTAAGTGGATATTAATATTTTATTTATTATAAAATTAATGAATAATTCTGACTTATTGTTATCAAATGCCTTGCCCATGGAAGGTCATCAGGGACCGTTCATTTTTTAAAAGGAAAAAGAGAATGGAGGAAAAGGCAAGGGAAAGTAGAGAGATAAAAGAAAAGTCATATGAGGATTATCCTTGGGCTGATCTATGCGAGGATGCAGCCAAGCTGAGAAAGCTCCGTGTGCCAGAATTAGATAAATATCTAAAGCACCATAGACTGAAGCAGCATTTCAAGAGCAGCAAGGATGAAAAAGTGAAGGCCATTGTAAGACATTCATGTTTGCATCCGATGGGGAATCCTCTCAGAACTGGTCAAACTGGTGTGAGAGAACAAAATGACAACAGGGGTGATTAGATAGCAGTGAAGCAAGATAGTATGAATGAAGAGTACGAGAGTGATGACACTGACCCTGAGGAAGATGGCTCCAATGATGTCATCCTGGCATTCATTGCTGCAGACGAGGAAGATGCAGACGAGCGGCCAGTTACAACACGCTCAGGACGAGCGATAACTAGGAAATCTGAAATTGACTTTTCATTCTTTTGAGAAATTTAGATGAGATGTGTGCAAAACAGCTTTCTTTATAGATTTGTAAATATTCACTTGTCAAGTGAAATGTAACAGTTAATATGACATCAAGATACCTGTAGTGGTATGAATGTATTAATCTATAAAATACCAGATGTAACTTTTTTTTGAGGTGGCCAGGTTAGGGGGGGGGGTCATCCCCAAAAAATTCCTTTGGGGGGGGTCATATGAAAAAATTGGCAAGCTGGGGGGGTCAATTTCCCACTGACACTCCCCCAAATCCCACCAGCCCCCCCTATCCCTTAAAAAATGAACGGTCCCTCAGGTTTGAAATTCTAATTTAGCTTCATGTTTTCCCTTGAAATGTTTGGCCTGAGGGACCCATCCCTTGAAATTTCCCATGATCAGTTCATGCATGAGGTGGGTATGGGCCATATTTGAACTGCACATTTGATTAACCAAATCTCTGACAGTTATTTTGAATCAATCAATCAATCAAATTTTATTTACACGTGACACTTAGGAGTACATACATTGTACAGTTCTCGTTAGAATGTGTATGTGTGTAAGCAAGTGATGTATCGACAAAGACCAGACCACAACACCGGGAAGTACGTGCCCTACTCTCTACGATGAGTGTGTGGGTTCTTTAACGTCCCCTGCTAGCCATTACAGTGAAGATGCAGGAGACGGGGCCTATGGTTTATTGTCCTTATCCGAGAAGACTAGAACATCTAGTAACCATTTGCAGATGTCATTGCAAAGGCAGCATATTCTCCTCAGTTATTTTAAGTCACTGAGTGTTGGTCCGGTCTGGGACTCGAACCCAAGACCTCCCGCACGGTAGTCTGACACTCTACCAACTGAGCTAATCGGTCGGCGGTAAAAATATAATGAATACAATGCATACCCCCCCTCATAACAATAGAATCCAGTCCAGGAGTGGCTAATCCCTGATAAAAATAATGGCAGCCAATAATTTGGTTCAAACAATGTCCTAAAAGGCACCAGTGCCTCATTTTGTGGGCGTGTTGTAGACTCTTCTCTTGGACTATACTTCTAGAGCCCAGGTACTTGTACCAAACCTGAAACAACAAATTAACCACTGTAAACAATTTGCTGGCCAGCTTCATGCCCAACCAATTACTGCAGCTATGAATGCCTCTTTTGTGTGATTAAAGCTCCAATTAAGCACTACCAATTGTCATATTTACTCCTTAAATGTTGGATGAGTTTACCTGCATGGTTAGTGTATGGTTGTAAATCAAAAGCTGATTATTGTTCAATGTTTGACTTTATAGTCGTACAAAGTTGTTGATGCAAGTGAGAATGAGATGATGGTGGTTGTGAGACATGATACAAAAGACGACCAACCCTATTACAACTTGTATGTGTCAGATGTGACAGGAGTGAAGTATTCCCTCTCCTTGGAGAATATTCTGAGTGACAGGACTGAAATATGGGGACAGAACACAACACTGGTTGATATTCACAGGGTAATAATGACAGTTAACGAATAAAATATGTTATCAAGTGCATTCAGTTGGTCTCAAATAATGCTACAATATATGATACACAGCAATATATGCAGTATGTACTTATTAACAACAGCCTAAAGGAAGTATCATCTGAGCAGAAAATATCCCTTAATCAGCAAGTGATATTTGCTGATTCAGAAGCTCAGTTTCCCAACCGATGCTCACTAAAACAAAATTCTGAGGCTTTCTGCCAAAATTGGAATTTCCTCATTTGGTAATTCCTGTAAGAGATTTGATACCCAAAAAAAACAAGAAAAAAAAAGTTAACAAATATGATATATCTAGAAGTGTAGAAATTTCAGTTGAAGATCAATACACTTTTTAGAATGTGGCCTGTTATTGAATAAAGTGAATAGATTTGACAGAATTGCTTTTCGAAACACTAGAAAGATTTCAGAAAACAATTTTATAAGAATTGTTAGGTTGACAGTCCCTGTGTGTAACGGGAGACTTCTGATCATAAAATGCCACTTTTTGAGATCCTACCTTCTAAAACAAGGCTTCTAATCATTGACAATTTCTATCAGAAAATTAGTGCTTGAATTTCATTCCCATTTCGTTTCCAGTGGATAATTGTAAAGAAGTTCATGAAAGAAATACTTTGTTTTAATTATTCATCAATTTGTTTTCATTTGCGATATATTTCAGTTAATTTGTGTGCAAATATATGCATATTCATTTTTCAAAATTTGACAAAGTTCTGGGCATTTTTTAAAACTGGACGAGTAACCAGGATAACACATGTTCAAAATTAAAAGAAAGTGTTGTATAATCATGTCTAAAATAGTTGAAAGTTAAGTTAAGAGATTTTGATTGCCTGTCTGCAATATTTGACAAATGGTAAATTAAAAGCATGCTCATTAAAATATATAATTTATGGTAAAAAGTGTGAAGTAAAACAAACAATACTTGTGTGAGAATAAAATACTAATCCTTGGCCATCATTTTCCAAAATAAAGATTTATCCATTCATGTGAAGTTTTAGTTTCATCAGATGTAAGACCCTCTAATAACCTGACATTTTGCAACGTTTAAGCCCAGCAGGGTTCCTCATTATGTGATAGAGCGTGTTTTAATTTTTAAGTTTGCATGTTGCGTGACATTCATATGGTGGCCCAATAAGGCTCTCGAAGAGGTCAAAAGATGAGTTACTGCTCAAGTTTTGGCTAGTTAAACAGTGCTTGCTCTAGAACAACTATCAATTGCAATATGTCGGAGCTCTAGAGTTTTCAGTTCAATGGCAAAGTCAGTGACAGATGTTTCTGCTACCTAATGCTTGCCATGTTGGTGTCCCTCCAAAGGGCACTAACATGGCGTCTCCATACAAAGCTCTGTAAATTTGGGTGAAACACTTTTCCAAATAATGCGTGAATGAAAAACCGCACAGACCTAACCTTGGTGAGGTTGTTCATATATCAATTATCTTTCATATCTTGACATAATTTACTGAATGATTAAGATTTTTATTTTTGATAGTGTGACGCTGCAACCCAGCCATACTAATATGGAGTTCATATTAAAAGAATTTTAATGAATATTGTTTGGGTAATGGTCTTGAGTTATCAAATGTGGTCACTCACACATCGTTGAACAACCACTCTATTGACTTTAATCAACATGAGAAAATTTCTTTCATGAGGAAAACATTGGAATCCTTGCATGCCACAATCACATTGAATTGAGTAATAACTCAAAACCATTACCAAGACAATATTCAATTATTTTTATTATGAACTCAACACTAGCACTTTATTTGCGCTCAAGAATATTTTTGCTTTTACTGTAAGTTTGGCTTTTTCACACGTTTTACTGTATAAATTCTTATTCACAATTTATCCAAGACTGCAGATTGTCAATCGAAAGCTGTGGTAATTTTAAACTTGTTTAACCAGATAACGTTTTCTTTTTTAAATTCTGAAATGACAAATGTTCTTGTTTAATTCTTTTTCTAGGTGAAGGGTCTCAATGGAACTTACTTAGCAAATGTCTACCTTAGAAATACGTTCAGCGGTGCGCAAAAGTTTAGGTCTGTGATTACATTTAACAAGGGAGGGGAGTGGTTTCCTCTTAAGGCGCCAAGTGTTGATCATTATGGAAACCCAACAAACTGTTATCCGGTGAGTCATGTTATGTAATTTTACCATCAGTTATAGTTTTTTTTTATAATGGATTGCATTAATTTTCTGACATGTACACTGGACTACTAGCAGTTTTAGATACTGTACAGCCCACACAAACTTTAATTAATTTTTCGAGCAAGAAATGAAACATTGTACAGTTATCATTCCAGTGTATTTAGCCTCTGCCTTGCCTTTTTTGCTGAATTAATGTTATTTGGGTCTTGCTATGGAATCCCCTTAATGCTATGGCCTGGCCCAATCATGCACGATGAAAGGGGACAAGCAGGCTTGTGATTGGCTCCCACCAGCACTAGCTGTCAGGAAATGTTTGTTTACGAGTTTATCAATTGTGGCATTTTCTGAGGTAATGTTTTCCTGTTGTTTTTTTTATTCCTTACTGCAGCCTCAGTGTGCCCTTCACATCCATATAGTGCTGAGTCACTGGTACTACTATATCTCCTCTGTTTTGTCTTCAGACTCAGCTATAGGGATTATCGTTGCTCAAGGTAATGAACTTTATGACAGCCCTTTGAATGAATTGACTAAAGGTCAAGTAGAAGCCGTAATAAAAACTGAGGTTATAGTGTTTTTTTTTTACACAGCTGACAGATTAAAGCTGCACTTTCTACCTCAGCATACGCAAGGGTACTCAGGGCTCCAAAAAAAAATCTCAGCTCTCCCTTGGAACAAACAGTTCTCAAATTTTGCTTGTCCTGGACAATTCTTAGTTGCTGTTTTATTGATTTAGTTGGCGGAGAGCTTGCCCGACTCTTGCTCAGTGGGCAAGTGAAAATGAAATGTTGCATGCCTAGCAGGAAAAATGTCTCCTCCTGGATGACTGAAAGGCACCTTTTTCTAAGTCTGATACTGTTGTATCATACTGGTAATCCTAAAATGCATGCTCTTGGGCACGACCGAAGGTAACTTCACCTGGCCAATATTTGTAACAAGCGAAAGACGAGTCGTGGAATTCATTCACATAAAGGTTTATAACAAGACAATCGGTTATAACAAATAAAACTGCTGGAAAAATCACAATAGATGCACAGCATAATAATATTTATACATGTATGTGTGATCAATGAGTAATTAATAGCGTGGGTAATTGATGCATTAGTGATTAATTTCCACAGGCCACAAAAAATTTGGTCACAAATTCCTCATCGATTATTGCAAATAATCTGTGATTGATTGCAAATCTGTTGCTCATCAATAGCATTGATCATCGAGTAGTTACATCTGTACTATTCTACTTTGTAGTACTTTTAATTTACATTTCTGTTATAAAATAATCTGTTTAGGTAACTTAGGGAGTGGTCTAGGAGAGAGCAAAATCGGGGTATTTCTTTCCAATGATGGCGGTGTGACATGGACCAAGGTGAGTAAATCTGCTGGTTGCATTAAAGAGTGGACGTAATTGCTTACGATGTAAATTGCTTCATTTTTTGGCTAGCACGACATTAGAAGTAACCTCGTTCCCAGGGCTTTTCGCTTGAAGGTGGGACCTTCACGGGAAAAGCCTGGGAACGAGGTTGGATTAGAAGGTGTTCAGCTTGCATGATCTTGCAGACTGAGCTGCCCTCTTGTTCAACCGTCAGTGCTAAAAAATTGTTCTTATAACGTAGCAGGGCACGGTAAATCCTGTCAAATCTCAGTCTCCTTCAGTCGGACATACAGGTGTACTACAAATTTGGTTGATCTGATGACTCAATCAGTAGGCATACATGAAGCATTAAGTGTACTTAGCAATGCATTATGGGACGATTGTGTGTGGAGAGGTCATTTAAAACAAAAAAACCATTGATCCGCTGTGATTTAGTATTTGAAATGTGTTTAAAGGCAAAACGTAGTCTACGAAATGAGATCCTGACAACCACAAGTTAAGCCAGTTTTGTGCTTGGTCATGTGTGATCATAATGTAATGTAATGTGTCGGATAGTTCCTCAAATTTAGTTGGGTAATGAACAATGACCGACTGTTGATTCCAGCACTGACATTCAGTCAGAATAAATGTGCATTCCTAATTTGACATACGTTTGTCAACGTAAGGCGGAAGTTAATCACTATAGAGACTGTTGGACTCTTAAAATACCTTATTTCATGAAATTTTCTCGACTTATTTATTTCACGATTTCGAGGTGCACATATTTCGCGACACGTATATTCCGCGATTCTGGGAAACGTTTGCATTTTGAAGCACTAAAACTTTTGCGATTTTGAGTACCACTCAATTTATTTCCTTGGCAATTTTACTTTAACATGTTTAGTAGGCCGTTTTTATCAAAGATACAATAACGTCAAAATTAATAAGAACACAACAGCGGGACTACATGTCAACAGTAACATAATGTGAGTCTTTTTTTCGCGTCATTTTATGTTCGCGTCACTTAAATTTAGCGATTTGTTTTAAGTCGTGAAACTCGCGAAATTAAGGTGCCGCAAAAATTCACGTAATAAGGTAGATTGAGTTCGTCTGTAATAATCATTTTGGATAACGTCGAAATATATTTTTTTTATATGTTCATGTTCATTGTTGTGCCTGTTGATATTGGTTGAATTATCTGTAGGAGTTTGACAGTTACCATGATTTCGTCATTGGAGACCATGGTGGAATCATTGCAGCAGTCCCAATGCATCGTCATACTGATAAAGTGTGGTAAGGCATAAGTGCAAAATGTCACGGGGGGTACTGCCTTATATGGCCTATATAGGAAGTTGCTTCCCCAAAGGAAGTGCTTTCAGTCGTTTTCTTTAGGTCGTAAAAATAAGGTATCGATTTTGGGCATTTTGGTCGTAAATACGGTATGGTTTTTGCAAGTGTTTTATCTCTTGGATATAGGGTAGGAAAAATCACAGAGTTTCGTTATAAATAGGGTAAGAGTTTTGGGAAGAGGCTGCACACCCCACCCAATTTTTCTGGGAGTCCCCCCCCCTCCAAACGTATACTACTCTGTTTCTTTGTATCCCAACATACTACTCTTTTGTGGTGTAGTGACGCCTCTGTATTCCAATATTGTACTTGGCATTTTAAAGTTTTGGTAAAACGAGAAGACGATGCCATTTTGTAGACGGCTTTAGCCGTTAAACTTTGGTATTTAACACTGAATCATTGCTTATGCAATTAAAGAGTTTTCATTGGTTTTAGCCATCATCGGTAGTGAGTCATTATACCATTCTCTACAAATATGGTAAGCGGACATGGAATTTTTGGGGCCGTTGTTACTTTTATTTTATTTTATTTTATGTTATTTCAGTTTCCGTTTTTTTAAAACAAAAAAAAAACAATTATTCCTTCTCTAGTGATGGCTAAAGTAACCCATACATACTCCTGTATTCCTAATGAAATGTAATAACGTCATTTGCATCCTTATCGTGAACACTTTGTTGCATTATACAGCGCACTCAGTGAACGTGTGCGCGCTTTAACCTTCAACCCTATTGCTGGTTAAGTGCGATAAAGACAGTAACCACCCTGTTGCTAATACCTGATGCATCGGTACATGTTATACTTTTGTTAACAAAAAGTGTAAGAGCTTTAGTATTCATTTGTGCTTCTCGTGCTGTTTGCTGAGAGTTCTAATTTTGTCATTTTAGGTACAGCTGTACTGAAGGAAAAGCTTGGTCGAATGTGACGTTAGGAAGCAAACCAGTCGTCGTATACGGCATGGTAACAGAACCAGGAGAAACAACGCTGATAATGAAGTACGAAAGAGACCTTATATCAGTTCAAACATGTTTGAATTATTTCTAGCAGAGGCGGCGTAGCCGAGTGGTTTGGCTGGATTTGAAATGTGGAGGTCCTTGGTTCAAAACCTCCACTTTGCCGCTACCTGGGTTTGTTCTCGGTAGCCCTGAGACTCGACTCCTCGACCGCGTTGTGTAGCCTCCCACTGTTTGCTATTCGCAATCGTTTATGCAATATATCAAACACAAGTGACAGTGTTTCATCGAGATTTCCAAACACCGAGACGAGAGTTGAAAATACGACGCATAGCGGAGTATTTTTGACGCAATTTCAGGTGCTTGGAAAGCCGATGAAACACTGTCTCGAGTCTAAGGAGTAAACGGAAAAGACAAATCGTCAAAATCTGTGCTAACCAAACCTCCTGTGGGAGGCGCGGTGACCTCATGGTTAGTGCGCTCGACTCCGGATCGAGCGGTCCGGGCTCGAGACCTGGCCGGGGACATTGTGTTGTGTTCATGGGCAAGACACTTAACTCTCACAGTGCCTCTCTCCACCCAGGTGTATAAATGAGTTGTTGTCGCGGTTGTCATTTGCTTTGTTTTAACTTGATGAAGTATTAATAAGTTTGAGAAGCTCAGTTGAAAAAATAGTGATGTCACTTTGAAATTCATTGTGTAATACATTGAGCCAGTTGAAGTACAAAACATGTGCAAGCATTTGCATATACTTTACCCCATCTTTCTTTTCATTGAAACTGAGTATTCTCTGTACATTGTACGCTACATGAAATTTTGAAATTATCGCAGATGGTAGATGTGTATTGGTAATCAAATGGTGTCGAGTGAAATTTGGAAATAATTTTCCGCGCGCGTTTTGAAAAGGCGAGGGAAATTGTTCGAATTTTGACAAAGCGTGTTTTTACCGATTACCTTTAATATCCTGGGTGACAAATTAAACGTGGATTTTTTGACTTGTTTGTTGTATCGAGAAATTTCGCACTAAACGTTGCAATGCGGGTGGGACTTGTAATTGTGGGACTTGTAATTTAATTTAAATGTGAAATTATAAAGTAACACTGAAATTTCGAGTCGAAATTAAGCAGCAATTTTGTTACCCGTGATATGGACAAGCTTCAACAATGGAGACAGGAAAATGACAGAAAAATGACCTACAATTTTTTAAGGACATGTTGTAGTGGACATGTGTTATTTAACAACAGCTTTGTTTTGTCATAGTGTGTTTGGTCAATATGCAAGGCAGGCCTTTCAGTGGCTATCAGTGAAAGTAAACTTCACTTCAGTGCTGGACCAAAAGTGTCTGAAGGAAAACTACACTCTCTGGTCTCCAAATGATGAGGTAGGAACGAAACTTAACATTTTTTCTACAACGCTTTTGACTTGTATACTTGAATTCCTGTTCTTCTATGGTCATTGGTTATCTCGCTTAAGTCACTAGTAATTCCTTGACCAGGGTTTCTCACGTCACACATACAGAGTAGCAGTAATGTAAGTTTATATACCCAGCTGTGCAGCCGAGAAGAAATCAAAACAATACAAGAGGGCTCATTGACAGGGCTGGCTACCTCGCGTTCTTTGCCCTTGTCCCTTCAGAATTGCCCCAAATCTTATTTTTCTAGTGACATTTACACAGCGACTACTCGAACCGCGCCAAACGTAAACTGAGAACGATGGATTGGTAGCTTCTCGTGACGTCAAGTAACGGTCTGTTTGACTTGAAGACGTGAACACTTTAAACTCCTCTGCGTTATGTACACTTTAAAGGCTGGTTTTCACTAGCGACGGAGTCGTAGTCGGAGTCATAATCAGAAGTGTAGAACGATACGATCTAGCGAAAATCAAACCAACGGAGTCCAAAGCAGAACACCAATTCTGCTTATGACTCTGACGCTTACGACCTACTTAAAACTAGATTTTCGGAGTCGGAAGCAAAAGCGGAAGAATAAACCAATCGCAGGTACCCGATTACGAATCTTGCGATTGGTTGGTTCTTCCGCTTCTGCTGCCGATATCCTAGGTTTCACTCGATCGTAAGTCGTAAACGGAATTGGAAACGTTCTGATTCTTTCGACTCCGGTTCGCTCGAGCTTGTGACTCCGCTTATGACTCTGATTTTTGACTTTTCCTAGGTCAAAAGCGCTCTTACGACTCCGTCGCTAGTGAAAACCAGCCTTAAGAGATTCAGTCCTTACCGGCGAAAATTATAAAACTCGCAAGAGAAATTGAACATGAAAACTCACTTTCCGACACCTAAACTGAAATCGTTGAAAAACGTACCAAATTTGGATCGAAACTAACCAATCAAGCACTGGCAAAGTTTCCTGAGAGGTAAGCAACAGTTTCGCGAATTTAGCAGCTACTAAACAAACCTTGAATGTCCTTCGTTTTAGGGTTCTGAAGAACTTAATTATCATTTTTTTTTTCTAAATGTTCCTTCGAAATTTCGGGAAAACGAGAATACGTTTCATAGACGACCTTCAGCCACCGCACACTAAAGGAGGATAGTGTATGGTTGCTCAACCAATCAGATTGTAGCATTTTGCATTAATATACGAGTAGAATTCTACTAACTATTGGTTATTGGTGTTGTTTCAGCGTGTTGATGGGCATTGCTTGTTGGGTCAGCACATTGTGTTTGAGCGCCGCAAGTCGGGCGACTGCTGTTTCAACGGTGATGAGTACGAGAGAGAAATCAACGTCACTACTTGCACTTGTGAAATTGACGATTTTGACTGGTGAGTTCCTTAACTTACTCACACATGTGGCTTAATTCTCTTAATCGCTACAGGGGGATCGTTGCTGACGTCATCGTTTACATTGTTGCTCATTTGCATATGGCTTTGCGTATAGAAGGAAACAAGTTAGATATAAATTGACTCCAGGCAGCTAAAGAGCTAGTGGAATGTAATGCACGGTGAAGTGTGTAGCTCTCCGTGTATGATATTCAGGGGGAAATTGTCTTTTAAAAACTGCAAAATCTCTGGGTGGCAAAAGCGCTAATGAGGTCATACATTCTTTGTAAATTTTGAGTTTTTTAACCCGTGTTACGCCAAAAGTATTCAATAGACCTGGCTCATATTCATTGGCAGAGTTAAGCATACTATGAACTTTCAGTATTTAGAACACTATTTATTTGTAGCTCCATCAGAAACTGAATTGCAAATGCTAATGAGGCAAATATATTGTAAACAAAGAATAGAGAAGTTTTGTTCTTCAATCATTTATAAATGTGCTGCATAGTATTATTTCCGCTGCTCCCCCCGTACTTTTATTCTTTTGTGTGTAAGCTTTCCTTATGGTATATACGCTATATTTCAAGCACGAGAAACGGTGTCTTACCACACCTCGAAACGCCGAGAATACCACGTGCAGCGAAGTATTTTTGACGAACTTGATATATCTTCTCAACCGAAACGTAAGCTACAGAGAAAAGGGAGAAATCAAATCGCAAAAAATCTATGCTAATTAAGATCAAATATTCAAACACCATCACGGTTAAGTTTCCACTTGAGAAATATTTTGTTTGATTTATTTTCATATGCTCACTGTCTGTACAAAGTAGCATCTTAAAAAGTTTAGCTTAAAGTGGTACTATGACGAAAATCTCATTTTTCCGATCTAGGCCATTTTAAAACATAACAAAGTAGTCTGTATAAGAAGAAAAATGCTGTTTACTATTTTCAAATATCTCTTTTCGTTCCAGAGATGTTCAAGTTTTTAGAATATGCAAATTAGCCAATTAATGACGTCATACACTCAACCAAATTTTGATCATATATGATGAAGAAAGATATCTCAGCCAGTTTGTATCAGAAATGTTTAATTCTTTGCAGTAAGAATCTACTAAATATGCTCCACAATACGAACTCAACAGTTTTGTTACCATGGTAACATACTGGGTTCCAGACCTCTCCTAATATTAAGGGCTTTTCTGGGCACCTTTGGCGTTCCGGTTTGATATTTGCTAATGTGCCTCGTATGTATGATCCATCAAGCATATGAATATGTTAGCTCGAGTTTGTGACACCATTTAATGTTTTTTTTGTGCTGAAAATCACTAACAGATTGAAATAAAGTAGGTGGGGACTGGAAAGGAGTGAGTTGCCATGGGAACAAAATTTTTATAGTCGTTGGTGTGTTTCCTTTAGAACTATTAGCCTACCAAGTTTCAATAGTCTGTGATGCAAACTGGCCAAGATAGCTCTATTAATATACCTCATATAATATCAACCTCGTTCCCAGGGTTCCTGGGAACGAGGTTGATATTAGATTGGGTTGAGTATATGACGTCATGAGTCATCTCATTTGCATATTTTACGTATTTTTCAAACAAAAATATCTCCGGAACTATTGCAGATAATTGCAAACGGTAAACGGCGTTTTTATTCTTTCGTGGAATTCTATGTGGTGCAACTAAAAAATCAAGGGGTAAAATTTTGATCATAGTACTACTTTAAATGTTTCAAGTTTGTCGCTTGTAATCCGTGTTAATCTTCTCCATCCTTATCCATCCTTGTTCCTTTATGGTTTATTATTATCTCTTTGGTGTTTTTCTATCTTAGTAAGCTACTATTTTCAGGTTTCGTTCAATTTAAAGGTCATTTTGTACGTGTCCAGAATAACTGAAAATAGCCCGACTGCGCTCCTTTAAGGAGTTTGAGAAAGGGAACGACTCAAATAAGATTTCATGATTGTATGTTTGTGTTGATACTAGTGATTTTGGCTATGAGCATGGCGAGCTTGGTGACGTGTGTGTGGCCACTGACTTTGCTGTTCCTATACCAGCTATCTGTCCAGAGGGGAAAACCTACAAACACAC
>OMLO01002831.1_pt1 | contig 14183 bp, 14 predicted proteins | sample 1674811 | NCBI WGS metagenome assembly OMLO01 (sample SAMN06265003, study PRJEB25207) | coral metagenome | isolation source: Coral host | place: Mexico:La Bocana,Puerto Morelos, Mexico | collected 2008-11-13
TGTCATCAACAGAAGCCATGCCCATTCTGACAACAGTTGACAAGTTTACACCCTTGAATCACAGACCTTTGCGGAAATAAAAGGGGTGACACAAGATCAATTGTTTTTTTTGACAGCTGACTGTGAGTGACTTGAATTGCTGAAGTAACAGTAGACATTTTCACATCATTTTCACAAACAAACACAAACAGTTGACACACCTTGCTCTCCACAATCATCAGCTCCAGTCCTGCCAGGGAAGTATTCAAAGCAATGCCCTATCTTGCTTGGCTCACTTCTGTCCAATCTCTGCTAATTATATTTTCAAACTAGATTATTCTAAATCTCTATACTTTACTATTATTGTCATTGTTTCTACATGAATCAAGAAGCATTGTTTTCACAAACCTGGACCAACTTAATTCACTAACTCTTTTTTGCCCGCCCACTCGCAGCTTGTCAGCCAGGCTCAGGCGTTTTTAGCTGGCCACATAGAATTCATAGACTTTTGACATATTGAACCATATACTGGGGTTGTCAGTGAGTTGCAATTCCATTAATCAAGGGTTATATGTTTGAAGATGGCCAATAAATACAAAATCCAACAACACTACGCCTCAGTCATCAGTGACGGCGCCGACCAGCTTGCTCACGGCGCTGAGAGCGACGGCGATACTGCGGTCCAAAAATTGTTGGGATTGTAACTTGAAGCGAATTTCCAGGAGGAGCCTGGCGCCAGGCACAAAGACAGCAATTAATGTCTTATGGTTTCAGTCAGTCAGTACCCAGGCCGAAAAAAAAACAAATCACATGTGTCATGTGTTGTCAAAATTAATGTCGCATTTTCTTCCCGTTCAACAGGCTACGACTAAGGGATCTCCTTGATTCAAATTAGATGATCCGAACCGAATAATCCAATGTCTATATCATCACTATTCCGATTGTATGGAATCCAGAAGACTCTATGAACCATCAATCTCCAACACCAAATCAGCCAAATGTTGTCCAGCCTGAGGCATCTCCGCAAAATACAAGCCACTGTTCAAGTAACAGATTTGCTGGCCTTACAAAGCAGCACCACCCCTTCCACCACTTCTTCAACAACAATTGACAACAACACCAACAACAACAACAACAACAGCAACAACAACTACTACTACTACTACTACTACTACTACGACTACTGCCTGCCAAACTATGACTGTCACTACAAACTAACTACTCTCTACTCTACGCTACCGCTCACAAACTAAAGTACAACAACTATGAATACTAAAAAGACACTAACTACTCTGCAACAATTGACATAGTTTGTAGCAACTTCAAGCTGAGGCACCGACGCTCTGCATTCCATACAAAACAATCTCCGCCAACATTGTCATTGATAGACACAGTGACTTCAAACCACTGCATTTCTCCACGTCCAGGAAGCTGAAGCGGCAAGCGAATTGCCATGAATTTGCCATCCTGCCACACTCAGCACATTGATTTATAAACCACTCCCCCTGGGCCACCGTCAAGTCAGGAGTTGTCACATGAACTGAAATTAAAATTAGTTTCATTACTAACTGCTATATTTCTCGCCTATAGGCGATCTTCTCAGTTCCACTTAACTGCGGTAATGAGCCAAAGCTAAATGAAACTTCAGCTCCCAGGCCTCATTCAAATCTTCCAGAGTGAGCCTTGTTGCTGTGATCATCTCCTCTGCGTACATGGCAAACAGGTCGCAGAGATGCCTTGGAATCACTTGAACGTGGAACTCCCCACACACTTACTTTCATTCATGCAGTTTCATGAAAAAGTTTCATGCTTGATTTGTACCTCTTATTTATTTGTCATCATTGTCAATTGTTGTCAAATCATGCTTCTAATTCTAGCACAGGTGTACCATACATAAATCGAACAACTGATTCGCCCATCTTTGAATTCTGCTTTTCGTTTGAAATTTGTTTGGTTTCTGATGGATTCATCATTTCATAGATGAATACTCTAATGCCTGCTTTCTCTCCTGTGTAACAAGCATTTTGAATCGAACCTCCTCATTCTGTCACTTTGCTTATCACTCATTTACCCATCAACCCACACACAACCCATCATCAACCATCAACAACACATCATCAACACACTAACCTTCCTTCCTTGTGTGGTCCTTCCCACTTAAATTGCAAGGACTTGGCAAACATTTACATTTGTGATTTTGCACTTGCATTGAAACAGAGATGTCATACATCCCACAAATTGAGGCTGGCACACAGTAAGCGGGTTGATGCCAATGTTGTCCAATGTGATCTTGAACCCACGTTCCCCTGGCCGCCTCAGACACAAATTTGACTTCAACTACTGTCTGTAACCTTTCAGCTTTTCACCTGCCATTGGCATCCCCAGGCCTACTTAGATTACTCACAACTAACCATCAGTTTAATCAACAGCTGACCAAATTCATGACTCACAAAGCTTCTACTGACGCCTGGCGCAACCAATGACGAGACCATTATTGCTACTACTGCAACTGCTGCAAATTCTACTACAAGCTAGGACAAACTCTCAGGCAGCCAAACCTCTGAGTTGCTCACTGCAAAATGGGAGGAAATGGCAGCATACTTGCCAGTGGCACCAGGGGAGGTATCATGTCAATACGCCTCGGGCCCATTTGTCTTCAATCAGATGTAAGTTGTAAGAATTCTCGATTCTGAAAACAAACTTGATGTTCAATCATGCAATGTCAATCAGAATGGCTATGTTAGGTTGAACTCATCAACAAACAATCAGCCTCATCTGCCTCACAACTACTACTAGGGAAGACCGCTTCAAGTCAAAAACAAAACACACATTTTGCCACCAGGCCCCCTTTTGAGCCCCTGACTCACGCATCGATGGCGATGGCTGCAGTTGAAATGGATAAGTAGCCATTTTACTACAGCACAGCAGATGAATGTAACAATTGACTTACACTCAGTCACAGCTTGACAACATTTGACTTGAGTTTGAAAGTGATGGCGGACACTCGACATGCAACCGGCAAGCAGCCGCCTGACTGAAATTCACAATCACATTTACGATACTCTCATGAAAGTAAGCAACATCATCATTCATCAAAAATCAGAAACCATGTCTCCAATTCCATCCGGCTCTGTCCTGAGGCATTTCAAATGCTGGCCACCTGGCAAAGCACTGACGCTCAGATGGGTAGCAACACACGACATCATGATGATATGATGGGTGCACAATCCGCCTTAATAACCACTCGCTAAGAAAACTTGTTTAGGGCTGAATTTTTAGAGGTCCTGGTGGGACGTGAACTTAGAACATTGAGGCTGCGAATGTTTGATTTCACCTTTGTCGCCCTCTCACATTTGACAACATTACTACTTGAGACTTCGGATTCAGCACAGCGGCTAGCCGACAGCTGCTTTTTCAACCCGCCATGATCCATCCATCTGTCAGCGGGAACCATCAGAGCTCATTGGCCCAGCTGTGCCGATCTTCGTGCTCTTCAGATACTCCAATTCAGTGCCTTATTGCCAGAGACTGAAATATCATGAGGTGCGAGAGGTTTGGGTTGCAATCGGAGCAACATATTTCAAGAGCCCAGTGACACCAAATCAAAGCACTGTGAAATTTTGAAGGCAGTTTGCTCGCAGCTGCTACTTAACCCCAACTGTCTGGCAGTAGATTTTTCTGAAGTGCTGCCATGTTACGGACACAGTGACGAAGCCATTGCGCATCATCATACTGTGACTCAGGACGGAACAGCATCTTGTTCCTGAGTCAAGAACGAGCGGTAAAGCTGATCAAGCGGCGCACAGTCGACAAGGAATTTACATGACATACCAACAAGTTTGCATTTCATTGAGCTCTACATTGAGTCTCAGTGTATGGTGTGAAAATTGCAATGACACCAAAACAAGAACAACTGACAACCTCAGTCTAATAGAAGCAGTGAAAGAACAGGTTCCAACTTTTCACAGCTACAGTGAATCACCTAGGAATCCTCTAGGCAAGGCACAACATCCGGCACTGTCGAAGCCGGCCAGCAGCTCCAAAGGCAGTGAGCTGAAAAAAGAGGAGGACCGTAACCTCGTCTATGTTTCTGTCCACCAAGATCTCATACCTTAGCACCAGTGACAAAGTGGAGGCGCTATCAAAGGTCAGCAGTCTCTTTATAATACATGTTCATTTGACAATCGTCTTGACAATGAATCCAATATAACTCAGCAATGATTATAATAATACGACTAACTTCTTTTCAAAGATGAACAAGTGAACATTCAGTCATTCAACCAAATTCAAATATTTGAAACCTATTTTATATTTGTATTCACTAGTCATAATTTACTTTGTTTTTTTAAACCAAGCTTGCACACTTGAAACACACCCTGCGAATCAAGATGCATGACAGGATCTCGCTTCTGTGCTTTTGCTTGCTCCTGCCGCATGGACCTGATTGCACCCCTTTCATCATCACTATCCGCCTCCATTTCCATCATATGGTCCGCCTCCTTCTTTTCATCCTCACCCACATCACCCCCCTCCTCCGTATCCTCCACTTGCTGCTCCACCGCCTCCTGTACCTGGTCCTCCTCCTTATTGTCAGCATTTTCACCATCATCCTTTTTTTCCTTTTCCGCATGATCCTCCTCCGCTTCCTCACCCTCCACAGCCACTTCAAAGTTGTACTCCCTTGGTTCTTCTTCAACATCAAGCCCCGGACTCTCTGGCCAAGCAGCATCAGCATCATCTGCAGGCTCAGTGATTGTGTCCACCACAATGACCTCGTCATCGTCATTGCCACGGGGTCTTGAGGGCCTTGCCTTAGTATCCACAAGGTGTTTCAAATGTTTGTCAATTGTGTCAGTTTTGGAATCCTGAAATTTGACACCCTTGAGCCAAACTCACCCCTGACTCACACACCCCGCAATCAAATTGGGCCAAAGAACTTTTTTGGCAGGAGCTGGGCCCAAACTCCCAAGATGGAGCCGCAGAAAGCTATCCCTTCTCATCCTCAATTTGCGCCGGTTTGGTTATTGCTGCAAAGCAATCTTTGTTGCACAACTGACAAAGAAACACTTGACCAACCGAATTGGTGTGACAACACAACAACACAGGTTCTTTTTAAACAATTGACACAAATTCAACTTAAGGACCGACAATCTACAACCCAGGCACTGCGTCAATTGCAGGCGATCAATCGCAATCTGCAAAGCAAGATTCACCATCATCTCCCATTCATTCTGTGAAAACCCATGGTGGCCAGCAATGAGGCTGTGGCAGGTTTGCCTTGGATACTTTTTGATGGAAGCTGCCTGCTGTCACCACAGGATTGGAAACAAACCAGTATAGTTTGGAAACTTTGAAAAAGAAAAAGGCTGGCCAAACACCCAAAGTAATAGCAAAATTTCTGATACGTATTGATCAAGTGACCAGTCGGTGCTCCTCTGAGTCACAAAGTTGTATGCCACATCCAGGTCATGTTTGAGGGAGCTTGTGATGCTTTGCACCACCACAACTACTTCACAGCCAGCTGCCTGAGACAATAGTCAATGACAACCACGGACAACAAACTTCAACCACAATAAGTGTTTTCATTCTATCAGGTCAGAACTGATTGAACAGTTTTTTTTTAGATGTATTTCGGAACAATTCTTCCATTGCTTTGCAAACCTCATTATTAACTACCCATTACACTTGAACGTCTACAAGTTTTTTGACCCCGCCACAACTCACATCAATATAACTTTGATGCCCAAGTCACTACAAGTATGCCCCACAAGAGGGCAGCAAATGTGCTTGTTCTGTGGAAGCCTGCGGTGCAGCTTATCCTGGGCGGGTCATGACCCAACAGCAACTTTGAACGAACTTAATACTCAAATATAAACTTCCACCCCTCACTTTTTTTAAAAGCTCACCTGCCAACCTTTTTGAATCCAACCAGGCCAAGGCTCACCACAAAAGGACTAGGTGAATCAATGCTAGTGGAAAGTGCCCCTGCGAACTTTGGGTGTCTGCAGACCTTGTTTGGGTTTCATCTTCAGACTTTGAGTGAGTCCCATCAAAGCTCAAAACACTTCACATATTTCAGACTGGCAACTACTATTAGCATTCTGACATATCAGCGCAACTCGTTTTATCGCATCCCAAAAAGTACATTCTTTGAAAATTCCATGACAACGGTGACACCTCAAAACACATTGTCAATGAAACCACATAAAATTACAGTTGTGTGAAGTTTGGTCAAGGCACCTGGCGTTGGACGCACGCCTCCAGACCGCTGGCGCTTCCGTAGCCGCCTTTTCCTTCGCCTTTTTCAATTCGATCCCTTAGATTGCAACAAAGCAAACATGTGAAAGTGAATAGAAACACATTACCAATACAGGGTGCAGCTTTTGAAATCACAACCGAAATAAAACAAAATATCTTTAATTGAAAAGCCAAGGAACCTGGTATGCAACATGTTGCAAAGGTTGAGCCAAACGTCCTGGAATTTTCCCCATCTTCCAGTGCTCGTCCACTTGGCCGAATTCGGCACACCAAGGATCACCACCCGTGAAGGCCATGTCACCCACTTCCCAGTGATGGGGTTCATGACGCTCCCTCGCTCGGCATTATCATTTGCCTTATTTTTTGCATGGCAGGCAACACTTTAAGCACATTTGACATAAGCCAAGCAATGAAATAAATTACATGTAACTTTGTACTTCAACTTGCACTTGAGAAAAGGAGACAAATAATTTCCATGAAGTCACAGCGGGTTGAACGCCAACAGCAATCCACCAGGACTTTTCAAGTATTCCTTTGATGTCCAAGGCGCCGCCCTGAGGTGTGCCTGCATGACGCTGATGGTAGTGGCCATCAGGAAATCCCACTGCTAGATTCGTCCTTAGTTAGCCGTTGGGCCAAGCAGCGCAGCATTATTTGATAGTGGGCCACTTGCCAAGTTGACAGTATCACCACTAATTTGACAACTGCTCGGCCACATCTGAAACACTCCAATCTAACTACCAATTGATTGATCCAAGGATCACTTCGATTTCACTTTTGCACGTCTTTAATACCCACGCACTCAGGGATGTTTTCCACTTGTGTGGTGGTTGGCTGCAGGCAAAATTCCTCAGTGGCCGCACTTTCCAAACCTTTTGAAAGCAAATTGACTTGAGACACCATGAACCCAGGATTTGTTTAAAATATTCATTTGAAGATGAGGAAGACTAGCTGTTCATTAAGCACTCTGACTCTTGATTATTGACATGGCCCTCAATCCCAAATGAAAAAAGCCATGGCTCCACTTTTCTCGAGCCTGATTGCGGTCCACCAGGTAAAGAAGGTACAGTGCCTTGTGATTGATCAGCCGATGCAGAGAAGTAACACTTGACACAAATACAGCGCTAAACAAAGGCAACATGAAAAGACATAGGAAACAATTGACCAAAACCACAACAACACACAACAGCTGACAAATTGGACACTTGACATCACAGCTGAAATCAATGAAAGACACAAGAACTTCAATCGGAAACCAACTGAATGCAATCAAGACACCTGCTGTGCCTTCCTGAGCAAACACCCACAAGAATTCTGACTCACACTGAATGAACATGGCGAGGAATAAATATTATACTCCAATGAACTTCAAGTCTGAACTTTTGATTTGAATCAAAACCAATCTGAACATACTTCAAATCAAGAGACCGTTCGATCTGCTCCAAACCTTCAAAGCCGGCCACCTCAAGCAGATCCTTTGCCAGAGAGTGATCCATAAACCACCCACCGCGCCGAATTGATTGCTGCTGTTTTCAATTCAACAATTAATTAACTGGTCATGTATAGTTCGTTAGTTTTGTTGCTAGTTACTCCGAATTTAAGTCACTTCAACTCAGTGCAATCAATATCATGTTGATTACTTTCATTTGACTCGATTCATTGTGAAACTTAATGTTAATGCTTTGCTGTTGACACCTCTGTTTTGAGGCACTCACACTGCAGGCTTGACATACAATTCACACATGCTTCAATGCAGCAATGCCACTAGCAAAACCCACAATGAAGAGTTTACTAAAAGTCGCATTGAATCAAAGTTGCCACTGCATAACACACTGAAATGAATCAATCAGTTTGATTAGTTGATTTTGGAATGGGTCGCACAACTGACAGTGCTCTGTCAGCCAGACACTTTTGCCCAGCCCAAACTTCAATCATGCCATCCCCACCTTAAAGGCGACGGCTGCAGCCACTGCCATTTGACATAGACCTTTTTGACAAAGCGACTTTTCACTGACTCGAAAAATTGAAACAGTTGACAACAGCTGGAAAAAGGCAAGTGACATCTGGACCCGGAAGAATGTCTTTCAACAACACAACAGCTGACAGGCTGACGCACTTGGAAAACTGATTGAAAAGCACAAACAGTTGACGCGAATGAACACATTAAATAGGACCTTTGCATGAGTGAAAGCAGCTGACTGACACTGCACATGAACGAACAACTAACGACATACTGTTGGATTCACACCTGACTACGCAAATTGAAACAGCTGATGATGTCGCTGGGGTCGCAACATTAATACTACAATGCTGGGCCTCAGCGCATGGTGTGCGAGCCATGAATCCCGAAGTTCTGAGTAATGACCCTGACTGACATCACGACTGCCCTAGTGTCGTAGGTAAAATTGAAACAGCAACAGTTGACAGCAACTTGCACATTTCCGTGATTTGCCCCATCGCAGTCAGTAGTTAGTCAAAATTTGAAGCGACTACTGATTCAATTACTGATTAGCATTAAAATGCCCTTTCAAAAGCGAAGAGGTCCAAGTTAATGTTTACTTGACCCCCTCCTAGACTGTACACATGATCCAGACGCAGCCACACCTCTCTTCACTGTTGGCTCAGACTTAGAAGCAGCACGTTGCTTCATTGTCAATCTTTTGACAGCCTCATGAATTTCAGCGGCCAGCTCCCAGGCATTGAACCATTCCTTAATTACGTGTAAAACTGCTGAGGCAGGGAAAAAAGCAGCTTGAATATGTTCATGCCAATTCACCGAGTCATAGTCAATAGATTAAACTTCAAACAAACGCATCCCACGTCAAGGGTCCCAAACACATTGAAAAATGAGAAAGTCCACTGAAAATAAATCCCCATCAAGTTTCTGAACCCGCAAGAGTTTTCTTGATTTCGTGCAACCGCTTTAAACTATATCTGCCTTTGATGTGCAAAGCAATCACATCTTTAGCTCCAAATTTGTAGATCCCATTGCCATTGCCAGGATGCGCCATAAAAAGGGACAGGGTCGAAATGCTTTGAACTTTTGCAAATGGCTGCACTTCACATATTTTCTATTGCTTACTTACTGGGACCTAGGTGTCAGGTCTTAAGCTTTAAAAGTTTCCCACGACTTGACTTGGTTCCCCGACCAGCTGACAAGTCCACAAACCCAAAGGGACCCTCTTGGTCATAAGCACCAGTGGCAGAGGGCCAGAGCTGGACAATGGAGATTGTGCGGGCATGCAACAGGACATGAGTCTAACGTTCTTTCAAGACCACAGTCTCATTCCAATCAAACAACCAATGAATCATAATTCCAATCAAACAATCAATGAGTCACAATTCAATATATTCAATCAATCAATCAATCAATCAATCAATCAATCAATCAATCAATGAGTCGAGTCATTCCAATCAGTCCTGGCACTCCAAGTACGGAAGGAGAAACATTGCATTTCATTGAACAAGTAACAGTTAACAACACTTGACAACAGTTGACAATTAGACAATGATGACAACATGGCCTGAATAATTGGCATGCCCTGACCCCCCCCACCCAACTGCAGAACAACATGAAGATAAATAAACGCTCTTGACCACAACAAACTAGCCAAAAATCGTGTTGTTTTTTGCTCATTTTTGCTCTTTTTTTCTCTTTTTTGCATTTTTTTGTTTTTTTTGTTTTTTCTGTTTTTTTTTGTTTTTTTTTGTTTTTTTAAAAAACCCCTCTGATCTAAAACCCCTCAGATCCAGGGCCCTCGTTCAAATTGATGAGAAGAGGTCTTACCCTTTCATCGTCCCACCATCTTTTTGCAAAAAGCAAACGGTCCTGCGACCAGCTTTCTGCCATTCCAAGACCCCTCTTCGAATGAAGAAGACTTAGCCCATGGTAGGGCTGACATAGTGAAATTTCTCCAATAAAGATTTGGTGGTCTTGTTCAACTTGATGGAGGGAAGATATGACAAGGCGTCTGATATATACATTTTAGCCACTTTACTGCTTTCCCAACGCCCCTTGGTTAACACCAACTCCATTGAACCTGACTGTTGGAAGAGGAAGGTTGCCCCTCCCCTCCTCAAGGAGTAGGGGCGGAAACGGTGATTTTGCAGCCCAAAGATTTCAGTTAACCTGCGAAAGCGATTTCTGAAATGTTGACTAGTGCCGCTCCAGATACCCAACCTGTACAGCCGGTTAGATTTACGGACTTCCAAAAGAGTGCTCAGGAGTTCCAATGCAAAGGGATCTTGCACTGAAATAGCATCGTGAGCTGCATACCGCTTGCTTGTTTTGGTAGACTGCAGAGAAAGAACCGCTGCCTGCCTTCCCAGCAGTACATCTTCTGTAGTAAGCGAAAGGAGCTCTCCGGTCCGTAGCAAGGCGTAAAAAGCCAGCATCAGACAGGTAGCCATCTCTAGGCGGTTGTGATGCAACTCATATGCACTCATGGATCGGACCAAAGCCTCTGTAAGAGGAGGTGCCCTTGAAGGGACTTCAATCTTTCTCCAGGTGCTGAACAATTTCCACGCGTGAGGTATGCCTCGACGTGTGAAAGGCTGAAAATAATGGAGCGCACTCAAAGCATCACCTATTGTCAAAAGAGGTTCGCCGGACTCCCACATTTTGTGGATCCAATCACAGCAAAGCTCGTCCATATGAGGCAAGCTTCGGACTCCTGTTAATGCGGGAGTAAGTTTGTTCAAAGCAATGTAATAGCGACTGCGAGTCTGATCACTCAGCGCTGCTTCTTCCAAATTGATACCTGAGCGGCGACGTTTCCGCTGCCCTTTGCTAAATCTGCCTGAAATAATCTTAGGCCCTAGACGCGGCATCTGTAGGGTTGTCTGTCGATTCCACGTGTGCCACCACCAGCTGCAATCCAAAGGCCAAAACGAAAGACGCGAGCTGTCTCAGCTTTCGCTGCAATACCATGCTGCCCGAACGGCCCTTGCTGACAATACTAATGCAAACATAAGAGTCACTGATATGAAATATTCTAGATTGAGATACCCCCAATCTTGAAACTAGGTATTTGCACGCTAATAGGATGGCCTCAAGCTCTAACAAGTTGATGTGTGCTTTCTGCTTCCACCTGAGTCTGAAACTAGGCTCCCAAGTCCACCATTGAGCACATACGGCTTGCCGTGGGAAAATCTTTGAGGACAATTGCTCACCTGAAACCAACCTGACATCACTCCCTGTATGGTCAGTGCGTTTTCAGAGGGTACTGTTAAGGTCACGGACTCCAAAACCTGCTTGAAATTTCAGAGGGGTGCCATACTGTAAGCTTCTTCCGACAGGAGCAGTGAGCCGAGCTGGAGCTAGAAATCCCGGAGCCATTCCCATACGTAAGCACAAATGTTGATAGGGGACCCGAGTGACAAACTTGATGGAAAGAGCATAAGCGAAGATGACAAATGAAAAGATAGAGAAAGAATCCCCCAACAGCGAAAGCCTAGTATCTTCATACCTCCTCATGCTGCTCTTTATATCAGAGGCTGACATGCAAACGGCGGTGCGTCGGAAACCATAGCCCAAAAGGATTTCCCTTTCCACTGGAGAAAGCAAACGCCATGTAGGATTGGAGGTAATGAGGAACTTCTCCTTATACTGATAAGGGGGGAAACGGAAAGCATCACTAGTCCATCGGGATATTGTAGCATCATACATCTTTCAATCCCCGCAGGCTTTGGTGGTGGTGAAGACCGAGGTATAGATTTCATGCAAGTGGGAAAAATTGTATGAGGTTCAGATTCCAACCATTGCATCCCAGGCTGTATCCACTGCGTAACCTCTGGATAAGGGGCTTGTGCAATGATAGTGGTCCAAAAGGCTTGAGGGTCAAAATCAATTCCGGTAAGCAAGCCTTCAACCTTTTCCGATACCCATGCGAAGCGCGGACGGTGCATCGGCACTGAGTCAGCACAGTCTAGCCGATACGGCTTGGTACGGAGTGCTTCTGAGATTTCCTGCGCGGCGGAAAGGTCCATCGACGCCACGTTTTCGAAACCGAACTTTATCTTGACCGTGTCGCGGAACTCTGCCACCAGCACTCCCCAGATCTTCCAATCGACCCTTGTTTTATTCGACCCTTGTTTGATAAGGGTCTTTTTCTTGAAAAAATTAGAAGTCTTTTTCTTTGAAAATAAGTCTTTTTTTACGTATTATATATATAAAAACTTTTTAGGGACACCTTGTTTGTGCCAACTGCATGGAGGGAGGAAGGGAGGCAGCAATCAGCAGTGTGCATGTGAAGAGCTTCAGCTTGATTGTATTTTTTCAGAAGGCAGTGCAGAAGTGTATGAACAGCCATGTGCATGTCAGCTTGTTTTTTTTCAGAAGGCAGTGCAGAAGTGTATGAACAGCCATGTGCGTGTCAGCTTCCTTTTTTTTTTCAAGCCAGTGCAAAAGTGCATGAACAACTCTGTGCATGTTCATCAGCAAACATTTGTGGCTCAAAATAATTTCCTGCAGAACGCCAGGCCAGGAAGAAATGATCGCGGTAGTCGCCAAAGTTTTGATTACCTGCAAGCAGATCCTGAGCAAATCATAGAGAAGCTGGAACCTGTCATCCAAGATTTGGTGATGCTCAAGGAAGTGCGAAAAACTAGCAAGTTTTTGTGCCAGTGTGCACAAATGGCTTTCCCTAGAATGTTACCAGCTGAATGCAAAGTTTTTGGTGAAAGGCTTTTGGCTGCATGTGAGCATGTTGTTGTGAAGCGAAAGAGTGCCACCACAGGCAAAAAAAACACCACCAGCAGTCTACAGAATCATTTTGGCAATGAATGCAAGTGATGTGTCTTCGCCTGTGGTGCCTCCTTTACCTACCTACACAACACCTCCAAGGCAGATCCTGAGGAAATTGAGCAGTAGCCAAACAGTTTCTTCTGGTCCTTCCTCGAAAAGTATGGCATCCAAGACATCTGCTGCTTCTTCTAAAGAAGCAATTGCTTCAGCTGCAGCTTCTGTGGCCAATTTCTACGATGACATGTTGGGTGCTGTGGAAGGTGGTGAAGAGGAAAATGAAGAATGCGATGATGATGTGGTAAGTGTTTCCTCTGAAAGTTGCCACGCATCACAATACCTTTCCACAACAGACATGGCGTTGGTGAGGATATCCAATGGCCAAAAAACTGTTGCCAAGATGAAACCTGGTGATTCTGGGTTTTGCATTGCTACATTCGATTCAGAAACTGAGTACCAAACAGAATTGCCAAATTCGACCTTTTTGAAATACCAGGAAAGTGTTGGCAAAGCCAATGTCAAAAAAAAACCTTCAGTGTCTACCAAAAAAGGCCTGCAGCACTTTTGTCAACTGCTGCAGGTTCAGAAGCTCCTGCTTCAGGTGCTTTGCACCTGCAAGCCAACACCCAGGAATACCAGGTTATGTTTTACAAACAACATAATGCTTGGGCCATTAGAGAAAGGGGAGGAAGCAAAAAACAAATTTGCTCAATTCCTGTTAAAGATAGGACACCACAGCAAATGTTGAGTGTTGTAAAAGAAGCCATCCAAAGGTTGAATTCTGGAGAAGACAAAGACTCTGTGAAAGCAAGGGCCTGTGCTTGAAAGCCAAATATACATACTGCCCTGCTGGTGTTCGACTCAAATGTTTAAAACATACGATGGCAAGATCTGCATTGGTTTTGAAAAAAAAGCGTCCAACCTTTCTTTCTTGTTGGAACTGCCTTGTCCACTTTCTTTTTGGAACTGTTTTGTAATAGTTTCTGCTGTGTGGAATGAAATGTTTCAGACAAAGAGTTTGCATGTGCACTTGGGTTCTGAACTCAGAAATTTTGTGAAGAGTAGTAACTCTGTCAGCCATTTTTGTTTTTCAGCTTGGATCTCTTCACAAGGATGCCTGCCAGGGCTGTGAAGAAGCGCCCTCCTGTTGTGCGACCTTTTGTTTACAAGTTCCTGGGAAAGAAGGAATACAAGAAGTTGCCAT
>OMLO01002832.1_pt1 | contig 14181 bp, 7 predicted proteins | sample 1674811 | NCBI WGS metagenome assembly OMLO01 (sample SAMN06265003, study PRJEB25207) | coral metagenome | isolation source: Coral host | place: Mexico:La Bocana,Puerto Morelos, Mexico | collected 2008-11-13
CTCATCAACTTTGCTCTTGCCGCAACGCATAAGAGCCTGTTTTCAGTCTAATTACCAGCTTGTGCTGTTTGTTTTCTTTTGTTTACAACAGGATTATTATGAGAACTATAGGTACGGCATTGAGCATGCTCGCAGTAGTCGAGCGCAGTGCAGAACTTGTTACCACCTCATACCTTTTGGGTAATTATCACACTTCCTTCTGTAGCCGAATAATTCGAAACAACTGAAAACTTAGAGTGAGGCTCTTCTTGTGCTGTGATGAAAATATGATTAAGTGAACAATTACATTGTAAGCTAGAAATTTCTAACATATGATATATAGTATAAATCTATTAAAACCTTATCCCTGGACCTCTTCACAGACACTTTGAAAATACAAAAAAGAAGCTGCTATTTTGATAACAACAGCACAATGTTACTTGCTAGATTATTCAATATGCACAACTAACTTACAGAATAGATACTGAGTAGAACACTTGTAAATTTATATCATTTATTTATTTATGAGTTCATTGATACAGTGCATCATACAATTTTTGTTGTTGTGCAAAGTTTTCATGTATTTGGCTTTGTCGAGGGAGTAGATAGCTGGCCTTGTCAACTTTTTTTTGGCCAAGATCATGAAAGAGATGGTGATTCTGTTCAGTAGAAGACTGCCTTTTACAATGATTCCCTGAATGTTGAACTTAAGTTGAAACCATTTGCATTGATGGCCATGCATAAGTTGAACACCCTCGACATGTGCAGCAACAGCACTGCAACTGTCAGTGAACTGTTATTGAATGATATTAAGTGCATTCATGTTTAATAGATAACTTATGATATTTCTTACTTTATACAGGTCTCTACGATGGATAGTTCACTTCAACACTGCTGGTTACCAATATTATGAACAGACACACTTTCACCATTTGGAGTGCTTTTTACCACCGCTTTATGTCACATTTGATGAAGTAAGTCTTAATATGTGGTAGTATTTACTTATGTACAAGCCTACGGTGGCCTGTGTTTTGCAGAGCAGAGGTTTTCTATATGTGCTGGCGAGGTGTTGTTACTAACTCGCGATCTAGTAGGCGTTTCTATATACTCTGCTTAATTCTAAGACTTGCAAACCATTCAAGATCTCAGCAAAGATGTAGCAAAAGTTGACCTAAGGGCTTTCAAAGATTTCTGAAATGAACCCAGAGAGTATGGAAATTAACGCGCAGAATTTGAAACATTTTTAAATAGATTATTGAATTCGAAACATTTCTTAATAGATTTTATTGAATTCGAAACATTTCTAAATAGATTATTGATAATTGTGAAGTTGATACAAAATTTTCTACTAACTTAAGTAACTTTTGAAGTTAACTCAAAACAAGAAATGATCGCTCAAAATAAATTGGTCTGTGAGCAAAGGAAAAATTTCGAAAGCTTTAAGCACTTTCAAATGGTCTTATGATTCAAGTCAACAGGAACTATTGTTACTATTCTTCAATGTTAATGGTTTATTTGAAAAAAGTTCTGATTGGTTGACTCCTTTTCAAGTAGTCCGGTTGGGGTAGTAACACAGTACGGTTCAGGACTGCAGTTGATATGTTTAAGAGCATCGCGCTCCTACATTTTAGTCAAGTTGAATGATACGTTGTTGCAGTTTCCTAGACTAACAAAAGAATTTTGTTTTTATCTACCTGTTTTTAGCTGTCTATTGCATCAGACCTTGCAAGACCTGAAATAAGAATTGTCAAAGAAAAGCTGAGAGACAGATAAACAACATGTGTAATAATTATTATAACAAAGTGTTAACATATATTTACATTATTATCTACTTAATAAACGAGAGTGAGGTCGTCACGGGAAAATCTCAAACTGAGGCCTCGCCGTATTGACCGAGCGATAGCGAGGTCAATACGGTAGGCCGAGGTATGAGATTTTCCCGTAACGACCGAACGGTCAAGGTTATTAAGTTGTTTATTATATGGCGTACAAAAATAAAGCAAAAAAGCCAAAGCTAGCGCAGCGGAAGTGATCACTTTACATCGGATAGTAATCGGCCCGTGGGCATTACGGGAGAATATTGCCCTACAATTTAGTGACAATTAGCCAATCAGAGCGCGTTATATCGCCTACAAGCACAAGCCACATAATAATTCGCTATATTATATCACAGTAAAAGCCCACTTGCAAGAAACTAGGGGTTTGGGAATCTGCTGGCAGAAATTAATACAAAGGAACCTGTTAACCCAAGCACATTACAGTTAAATTAGCTCTTGTTAGAGAGACAACAGCACAAGTGAATTCTGTAATCAGTCTTGTTAGGCTTATCATAATACAGTTGTAAAAAATACTCGATTTTTTTAAAATGGACCAAACCCAAGTATATTTATTTTTCTAGTAATTGTGAAAAACGAATTCGTGGCAAGTCTGACAAGGCGTTTCGTCTCGGCCAAGAGACTCTTCAAAGACCTTTCAGAATCTAACAGCGAACTCGTTGAGCATCGCGCTCAAAGTCCCGTTCGTGAATTCATGTCGGCAGTCTGGCCCTCTATCGCAGGAGGATGGATTCCCAACCACAAATTTCTGGTCTGTCTGACTGGCAGATTCGGGAAACGGTTTTTTTTTTCTTGTGGAATGGCTTGAAGTGACTGACGCACGTTGAAAGTAAAACGAGTAAATTTCAAATCATGGAAAATGGTTAGCGCGTTTGCATAAACAATTTTAAGAACGTTGAGAAAACTTAGCAAAAAATTCGCAAAACATTTTGGCAAAAGCAAACGGCTTGAAACGTTAGCTGGGCGTATTTTAATATGTGTCCCTAATCTAATCACAGCACAACAAAATCTGGACTGGACCCTGGACTCTGGATTCCAGATTATAATAAAAAAATGATAAAATATATAGGTAAATGAAGATTGTAATAATAAACTGAGCGTGTTGTCGGGACATCTATCTGCGTAGCTAGAATGACTGCGTCTAATGAGTGGGGTGACTGGATTGCGTTATGGTCCCTAATTAACATGCTCGTAATCCCGGTGGCGATACCATAAAGCTTAGGAGAAAATATCCTCGATTACAAAGAGAAACGGGATTGAATATCATCAATCTAGGTGATTGTCAAAACGAAGAAAAAGCCACTTGAGATGTGATCTTGTTTCGTCATGACGCTGAGCTACATTACCACTTTTCACAATCCACAACTTCCATTGCCAAAGAATTAAAGCAAAAATACGGCCAAGGAAACCTTACGGTCTGGAAGAAAATTCGAATGCTACATGCAAAGTGATTTTACAGGTCTACTCAGATCTACTCAGATATCGGTGTCTTTTGAAACAGTTGCTTTGTGGTTGCATTTTAATTTCAAAAATTAGCAATTTGTCGAATTCTCGTTGCTGTTCTTGCCAGCCGGGTGACGTTATACATGCGCGACAGGTCGCGCTTACGTCGATTTTGCACAGCTCGCGTTTTCGTGGTGGGAAATAGCATAAAAATCGCGTTTGAAATAGCGAAACGATTCGCCACGAAAAAAGGAATTTCCATTTAATTAAGAAAAAAAATGCACTTCTTTTGTTATGTCAAGAAACGACAGAGGAGTTCATACATTGTATAATGTGAAGACAGGTTTTAACTAAAGCAATTGCAATTTACAATTTAAAATGTTAGGAACAGGATGTTTTTTGAAGAGGAAATATTGCCCACTTTACTTGGAACCTCGTTTCGAGAACGTGGGAATCACTTGACGAAACTAAAGCTGCAAATAAAAGATCATCTTGGCTAATTCTTGGTGTAATTTAGCAGTAACTATTAAATGATTTCTGATCATTTTTTTCTGATATAAATTGAAAATTCCAAAAAGTATTTGACTTAAACATGTTATTTAATGTTATGTCTTTTTGTGAAAAAAATTGATATTCCAGTTTCATTGTCAACAAATGACTCGATATGAACTTTACTGGTTATAATTTTATACCTTTTTATGGGATTTTCATCATGTTACAGTTATGTTGAATTTATGAGTTAACTTGATTGTCAATAAGCAGTCGAAACACAAAGAGTACTGCGACGATCAGTAAAAACCAGAGAAAATCGAATTTGGTGGAATCTCTGACATTCAGACTGGGAATGGCTTATTTTAAATCCACTCTTCTCTTAGCAATCAAATGCATTTGTCGAGAATTGTTCCATACAAAACCTTTTTGATGCATATGTCGGTACTGAAAAGAGCAATTTAGCGAGGGAACTCAACCGATTCCAGCAAGACTTACCAGGTGCAGCCATTGTATACGAATAAAAAGAGTAAGCCAGGCAAATAAGCTACTATTTAACTCAATATATACTATTAAGTTCAAACAAAGAGATATTTATAAAATCTATATTCACCATTGTGTAAAGCAAGCTCTTCACTGAATAAAACCTCTGACGTCATTCCAGTTGTAACACTCAACTTGTACATTGAAAAACAACATTAAGCCACAAGCGACCGTATTTCCACTCAGTCGAGCGGAGTTTTGCAAGTGTCAAAGACGCAAACCAGAATCGAGCATTCAAGAAACTACTTCTCTGCAATTATCCATTTTAATGACATTTTTCGATCATGACATTGAAGAGTACAGAATCACTCGCCAATTCCTCCAACCAAACCAGGTCAGTGTTTTATTGCCCGGAGTCGCCACAATACATCTGGGATTTTCATAACACATCGTATAAGATTACCGTTGCTCTCACGGCCATTGCTTGTCCCGTCACCGTTCTGTTAAACCTCTTGGTGATAATAGCAGTGAAGACGAGAAGAGAATTGAAAACGAACTCAAACATCCTGCTGTCTAGCGTGGCCTTAGCTGATCTTTTGGTGGGTGCTGTATCTATGCCACTCTCTATCACGTTAGACACGTTAGTTATTCAGAGAGTTTTAGTAGTGGATATTATCTGCACGACGTATTTCATGAGTGGCTTTGTACTGTTCACTGTTTGCGCTTCGTCATTTTTTCATTTGATCCTAATTGCTTGGGAAAGGTATGTAGCGATAGCGAAATGGATGAAATACAAGGCTGTTTTTACAAGACACCGTGTAAACAAGTACATGAGAGTTGCATGGCTGTCGGCATTTCTAATAGTTGCTTTATTAGTTATAATAGTATTTGTTGGCGTTCCTTACGAAATTTTATTAGTCTTAGATCTCATTAGCAGCATTTTCTGGCTTGCCTGCCTATCACTTCTAGCGTACTTTTACCTCAAAGCTTCTCTCGCAATGCGAAAATTGAACCGAACGCAAATCCGCCTCAATGTTCTGGTCAAAGGGAAGCTTGAAAGCAAGGTTGCTTACACGACTTTCTGGCTGGCGGTTTTCTTTGCAGTGTCAGGTTTACCAAGCATCGTTATTTATCTCTTTTGGGGAGTTCTGCCTTTTTTCCGTCAGGTTTCCACAATACGATGGACGGAAACAATGTTCCAGTTAAACTCTTTGTTCAACCCGCTGTTGTACTGGTATAGAAACCGCCGCTTAAGGAAAGCTACATTGGAGCTGTTAAGGTGCCGATACAGGCCACTAGCTCGCATTGCGTGCCATATTAGGCAACCTCGCTATTCTGTGGCATCACTAGATGTTGAAAAGCTTCAAGGCGAGCAAAGAGGCGTTCGATTATTAAGGTCAGCATCTCTCAGTGCTATAATGTCCTTAGACACATTCCGGCAGAGGCGGAATGATGCAGTGAAAGAACGAGCCATGTCAGCTCCATCGATCGGGGTAGCAAGCGACGAGATATTTACACAACAGCACAATAAACCAACAGTTCCGATTAATAATGCCCCAGGAGGAAAGAGTATTCAGCGAAACACTGAATTACCGAAAAATGGTACGGAACTTTGAACATATAGGCGTAATATCGCTGGAAAATTGTGCCATCAAGTTCACTGAATGAAAACTCATCAACCTTCACTAACAAAAAGTCATCGCAATGTGATGACAAAACAAACTTTAGTGAACGAGCCAAAGGACAGAACAGCTGTTGATGAGATGATCACTGGATTTTAGTATAATCGTTACGAGGAAACCAAACTACAATCTACTGAAATTAGTCGAAAGCAAAATATTTTGCAAATTTTCTTTAGGAACAAAACTCAGAAAACGTGTCCTGCTTGTTCAGAGAAATAAAGCTGTGTTGTATTTAAACCGCAAGAGGTAATAATTTTTAGAGATAAGTTGTGTTGGGCAAATATTCATTATTATATCTCTCAGTTAGTACGCGCGCTGTGATTGGTCAATTTAGCGGGCCGTACTCTACTATACGGCCCGCTAAATTCAAAAGTTTGTTTGCAGAATAATCCGCGCTTGACAGATTAAGGGTTAAGTCGCCATGAAAAATGTCTTATTGAACCCAGAGATACATATGGGTTATTGACCAAGTTTGAGGTCAAGATGGCTGGATATTGGCCAAGTTCTTTTTTTGCGTGTTTATAGACCTAGACGAAGCTTGGTCAATTAACGGAATTATTATATGGGATAAAACACCCAAACATGATAAACTTTCCTTGCGGGACAAAGCCCGTATCCCGAGCGGGCAAGGTAGCTTTATCTTGCCCTCTCGGGTAGCCAATCACAGCGCGAGATTCGGTTCATCTTGCCCGCTCGCGGAGCTAGTCATATAATCAAATAAATATCCTATTAACCTCGTTTCCTCGGTCCGTATTGTAAGTTACAGATCCTTGTTTTTTTTTTCGCTCGGATTTATGGCCCGCGCGCTTCACGCTTGGGCTATAAATCCGAGCGGAAAAAACTCGGTCTGTAACTTACAGTACAGACCTCGAACTCGATTAGCAAGAGGTGTTTACACTGATAAACCAAGGATCGATTCTTGATAAATATTCGGAACAAAAACTCGGCCAAACGTGAGTTAACTTTACTTGGAATAATAAACTTAACAGTAACATGTTACCGTTTCCATTTTAATGCGTATGGCTCATACACGAGTACTTGTAATGCTACGGAGGACGACTATCCAGCGATTTATTTTGTCGTAATTCGTAAATAACATCACTCTACAGCTCATTAGTCAGTATTCAGCTGATCGTTTCACGTTCGAAATAGGGAAACGTCAGAGACTAACGTGAGAACGTAGAGACTGGAAAAAATGAAATAAATATATTAATTCTAAAAACTGAACGCTTCAATATCACTAGCCGTTGCAACCAGAGATTTGATCAAAACAGTCAAGTAATCCAACACGGTGAAAGTTAGAGATGACAGCTGGGTGCACTTGAAGAGACAACCTCGTTCCTAGGGCTTTTCCTTTGAAGGTGGGAGGGGCGCCCTGGGAACGAGGTTGTTGAAGAGACACTTACAGCTAGCTTTGTTTATTGTCCCATTTTAGGACGTGAGTTACCATGGAAAATTCTTTGTTTATCACAAACATTTGAAAACTAACATATTAAAACATGAGTATAAATAGATGAGTTTTATTTTTTCTCTGGTTTTTGTTTTAGCCATGGGAATATTTACCTTCATTTTCTTTCCAGCTCACAGATTTGTTCTTTTATACCCAGATGTCCAGATTTAAAATGTAAATTAAAAAATCAGTTTTAGCTAAAAATGCCCTTTCAAAGGAAACCAAAGAAATAAAATAAAATCTTTGCGTTTTTAAGAAACTGTCGTTGCGAAAGCAGTTAAAATGGCCATATTTTTGGGATACAAAATAACAAGGAAATTGGTTTGAATAAGACGGCGAAACGCGGCAATAGGAACTGAATTTTTATACTGAGAATAACATTTAAAACCACCAATATTTTTTCCGAACGTGCGGGCGAAACACAGAAACGATAAGTGATATCAAAAGATAAATTATAAGAAATTCCCTTGCAATAGACCTCGACATAATGGTAAAAAATGCACTAATATCATGTCAGTATTGTATTCGCTGAACTTTCCACAATTCATCTGGGACTCAAATCATATCAAATAATACAAGTTATAACTTGCTTGCTTGCTTGTCAGTTACCATTACGTTAGAACGACAAAGAAGAGATTGGAAGAAAGATCACTGGTCATACAGCCTCGCTTCTACTCGATGGGTCACTTTATCTTCCCCAAACTCCAGACCTTTTTTTCCAAAAGGTGCTCGTCTCGCTAACCACGTGCGAGGAGCTCATTCCATTTGGTCAAGCATCTCAGCCAAAAATTTTCGTGCGGAAGTAAATAGTAAAGACTTTCTTGAATCGAGTCATTTATTCATTATTACATCGAGTACTGTAAATTATATCAATATACAGCTCGTAATCGGTATTCACCTAATTGTTTCACGAAGTCTCGCCTAGGGAAAGATGGCATACCAACTTTGCGTAGGCAATGTTAGACTGAAATAATGATATAGGCCGCTTTGAACGTCAGTGGCTGTTGCTATTAAACAGAGATTTTATCAAAACACTGGAGTAATTCAACTGAGCGAAACCTGGAAATGAAAGATGGCACATGCTAAAGTTGCTTTGTTTGTTGTCCTAATTCGGGACGTGACATTATTCAACTTTACCTCAACTTTACTTTGTTTTGCACTTACATTTGAAATTATAATATTAGCATAAAAAAAGAAAAAGAAAGATAGACAGTTAACAATTTAAGGTGACAATGGTATATAATTTGTGCATGGAGACTAATAGAACCATGAGGTTATCGAGTTAGCCTCCATCTCGTTTGAGTGAATATAACAAACATGGGGGTAGAAGGACAGATTACTAACAGAAAAATTAAAGAGCTAGAAGGATTGTGGAAGCTTACATTTGATAGTGCTGAGATAGAAAATAGTTTTAACACTTTTAGAATTGTATCTACATATTCCTATGTATCAGCGGGTAAGGTTTAATAATAGAATGAAGGAAACGTTGTTGAAAGAAGACTAATCGCATGATTATCTGAGAAATGAAAATCCAAAGTATTAAAGTTTGAAGGTAAATATATCAATCCCTCTTCAACCAATGGGAAAATTTACCACCATTTTGAGACAATGAGTTCTCTCGAAAAGTTTCCTGTCAATTTTCTCTGTACAATGCAAGATATACTGCGGTTAATTGATTCCGTGGTTTCTGCCTAAATTAGAATTTAAAACACAAGGAACAGGGATCTTTTTTTTTTCAAGAAAAGAATGGGCCGCTTCACTGAGAAATCCTGTTTTAAATATGTGGGAATCTGACAGGAGGAGAATTAAGCTCTTACATGATTTTCTGATTATTTTTCGGATATATTTTGAGAAATGTTGAAAGGGAAAAGGCACTTGAGTCAACTTTAGAATGTTTCCAATGATAGCAAAAGAAAAGAGAAAAGTTTGCGAAAGCTGTAAATTTATATTCCAATTTTTTTTTCCATCAAACGAGGCTATGTATACCTCACTAGTAAAATTTACCATTTTATAGAAGATTCGTCATGTCATGTTGACTTTAGGAATTAACCCGATGATTAATTACACAAACAAACGAAGAGAAATACGAAAAGTGCTGTAATGGCGAGAAAAAAATCGAAATTGGCGGAGTTTCTGATATCTAGCGAACGAATTGCTTATTTTAATCCACTGTTCTCTTTACAATCAAATGCAATTACTGAGAATTGTTTCATACGAAACCACATGTTCCTGTGCACATGTTTCTGAAAAGGAACTTAAGCGATGGAAATGAACCGACTGACTTCAGTAAGAGCCATTCGATCATCCGAGGTACAGCCATTATATAGAAATAAAAAAAGTAAGTCAGGATTAACTACTGGTAAACTTAATACACACAATAAACGTTGAACAAAAAACTCAGCTTACTATCAACTGACAAGATATTCACCGTTCTAGAAAAGCCGGGAGTACCCTTGACGTCACTCCAGTTGTAACACTCGACATGTAACTTGAAAAATAGCATTTCGCCATAAACAGCCGCAGTCGCAACAGCGGTCAAGATCCACGGCGTGGACAAAAAAAACTGTAACACAGAAGCAAGCCAGAACCGAGCAGACAAGAAACTAATTCTCTGCAATCATCATTAACCATTTTACCGAGGTGAATCGACAATGACAAACACTGAATCACTCGCCAATTACTCCAACGAATTTTATTGCCCAGAGTCGCCAGAAATCATCTGGGACTTATATCACATAACTTCTTTTAAGACCGTTGTTGCGATCACGACCATTGCTTGTCCTGTTACCATTCTGTTAAACCTCTTGGTGATAATAGCAGTGAAGACGAGAAGAGAACTGAAACAGAATTCAAACATCCTACTGTCTAGCGTGGCCTTAGCTGATCTTTTGGTGGGTGCTGTATCTATGCCACTCTCTATCACGTTAGACACGTTAGTTATCCAGAGAGTTTTAGTTGTGGATATTATCTGCACGATAGACTTTATAAGTGTATCTGTATTGCATATTGGTTGCTGGACTTCATTTTTTCATTTGCCCCTAATTGCTTGGGAGAGGTATGTGGCAATAGCGAAATGTATGGAATACAAGGCTATTGTCACAAGAGGCCGTCTAAAAAACTACACAAGAGTTGTATGGCTGTTGGCATTACTAATAGTTGTTCCATTAGTTATGATGGGAGCTGCTGGCGCTCCTTATGAACTTTTATTAGCCACAGACGTCATTTTGATCACTCTCTGGTTTGTCTGCTTATCGCTGATTGCATACTTTTACCTTAATACTTATCTCGTAATGCGAAAATGGAACCGAACGCGAATCCGCCAAGTAAATGTTCTGGTCAAAGGGAAGCTTGAAAGCAAGGTTGCTTACACCACTTTCTGGCTGGCGGTTTTCTTTGCAATGTCAGGTTTTCCAAGCCTCGTCGTTTATACCTTTCGGGGAGTTCTGCCTTTTTTCCGTCAGGTTTCCACAATACGTTGGACAGAAACAATATTCCAGTTAAACTCTTTGTTTAACCCGCTGTTGTACTGGTATAAAAACCGCCGCTTAAGGAAAGCTACATTGGAGCTGTTAAGGTGCAGATACAGGCCACCAGCTCGCATTGCGTGCCATGTTAGGGAACGTCGCTTTTCTGTGGCATCGCTAGATGTTGAAAAGCTTCAAGGCGAGCAAAGAGGCGTAAGATTATTACGTTCGGCATCTCTCGATGCCACAATGTGTTCAGGCACCTTTCAGCAGAGGCGGAATGAGGCAGTGAAAGAAAGAGCTATGTCAGTTCCATCGAGGGTAGCTAAAAGTCAGAATAATGTGATAAATAGGAATGTCAAGAGATCCACATCAATGCCTATAATATCAACAAACTGAGGTAAAGGATATAACAACTGTTGATGAGCTGACAGATAAGAAAGAACTTTCGTATAATCGAAAGCCACAATCAACTGAAATAACTGGAATTTGAAATGTTGAAATTTTCCATAGGAACAAAACTCATAAAACATGCTCTGTTTGGTCAGGGAAATAAACCCGTTTTGAAATTAACCAATGGTAACTCGAACAATAAGTTGTGGTCCGTAAATAATCACAGAAAGCCGTAATTCGTGATAACTATTTGGGGAAAAAATTCCAATCATAACTTTATGAGTTGTCCAAATGAAAAATCACTTTAAAAAATCGTTTCTAGGAAATGAAACTATCAGGAGTTAAATAAAACTTCTAAATCATAAAAGTAAAACAATTCATCAAGAACATCAAATTCCCTTACAAAGAAAAACCAAGAAATGAAATTGACCCCTAACGTAATTATGTGTATGCTTGACTTGCATGTAGACTTCTGCAGCGATGGATCGAAACTTACTAGAATCAGCCGATGACTGAGAACAACTTCAAACGAGGATTATATCCAATAACATCATCGCTAAACTCAACAATAACTTTCAACGTACCAGACTGACCAACACTATTCACTTGACTCTAAAGACCACTTCCGCTCAGGTTGTCGAAACGCCAGTCCGTAAGACAGTTCTTTTCAGAACTACCTATCCGGGACGATCCATGATCATAGAATACAAACTACAGAACGGTTTAAGCTTCACCTACGGTTAATCATATTCTGTTTTTTTCTTAGCACTGTACATCGAAGCTAAACAAACTTGTTGGATTAACTTCAACATAATTGTTAAGAGTCCAATGAGTGCTGCTACCTCCAGGGGTTTTTAATTCACATAAAAAATAACTCCTGCACACTTTGCGTGCCTATGTTTTAAGTTTCTGATCCAAGACAGACAAATCCTCCTTTTCCTTCATGGTTAATTATTGCAATTATGGCCCCGCTTTACACATGGTTAAATCTATATATTAATCCCTTAATAGAGATAAAGGCAATTGTTTTGAATACTTCCTATTCGTATGTGTAAAGCCGAGCTTCAAATTGCCAGTTTTTATGTGACATCATCTCCCAAAATTAAAAATTACCAATCCTTCAGAAATTTTAGTTTTATCTGATACAAGCTTGATGCTTTAAAATTATCCTGACAGGGTTTTTCAGTTTGTTATAGAGGGCCTTTGAATTTCCAGCGCGTTGTGTGACCTTAAAATGGTGGCCCAAGATCAGGAGAAGGGTCTCGTGTTGCTCAAGTTCTTGCACTAGAAGAATTACTACTTTGAATGTGCCAGAACTCTAGAGTAATATTTTTTCGTATCAATAGCAAAACTCAATGACAGACGTTTCTGTTACTTGACTACTTTCATGTTGGTACCCCTCAGTAGGGCACCAAAATGGCGTCTCCATACAAAGCTCTATAAACTTGGTTGAAACACTTTTTCGAATAACACGCCAATGAAAAACTGCACAGACCTAAATCTCAGCGAGATTGCTTACATGTCGATCATCTATCATATCCGTTACGAAAAAAAGTATAAAATGTGCTCAAATATTCAAATTTGATATTTTAAAATATTTGTATATTTTTAAAATACATTTTATTCTTCCTTCCTTTTCTCAAGTTGGTGGGGTTGACTATTTTTCCTTGGAGTGATGGCATGACAGTGTAAACCAGCCACAGGCCATTTTCAATACATTAAAATTCTAACGTGGTTCCAAAGTTTGGGGGAATAAACAAAACAAACAACATTGAGGTTGAAGGGCAAATAATCAATTTCCTTTGCTTTGCCAAGTTGGAATTTTAATATATCGAAAATGACCTACCAAGATCACATATCCAAACATGGTCACCGCCATGATTCCTTTGTTTAAAACAATGAGATTGAGGAGAATTGATGTAACTAAAATCAGTGGATTCTTGTTTTACCAAAGCTATTTTATTTCAATTCATTATTAAAAACAAAAAGTGAGTATCAAAAACAATAAATACAGCTTTTACTGATAACAGCTTTTTTACTTCTATCTTTGCTGATATAATATGTCGCTGACTATTTTAAAGTCCAACTCTTAATGGCGGTGACACTAGGATGACACCATCTCCTCTTACAAACAGCATTGGTATGCTTCTCTTGGTGGTCTGTTAACAACAGGTAGAACACAGTGTAGTAAATAGATGTTTCTCTCTACTCACCTTAAAATCCTACATATACATGTCACTTGCTCTTACAAGAGACACAACATTGTTTTATGTAATTGTCTGCATAGCACACAAGAAAAGGAAACATTTTCTTGAAATTGATATGATTATGCTACAAAATATTACAACAGCATTATGTCTGTAGAGGTCGAGGCACCGTGGCCTGCTAGTGTGCTTGTTGGTCTGTACTTGAGCCCTGGGACCCTTTTTTTTAAAAGCCCCGGAACCTTTTGGAGCCTGCAAAGCCATTTTTAGTTAATCTGAATCTAAATCTAAATATAGAGAGGTGAATACACTGTACGTCTGAAACTTCTGGTATGAAGGGAACTGCTGTTGCAGTTCATATTAAAAATATCTGAATAAAACAGCTCTGTACTGGTAATCAGAAGGTTTGAGATTTTGCTACCACTTTTCCAGATTCAAAAACGTTTTTGGACCTTCAAGAAATGGGCCCCAGCCCACACACAATGCGTTGTGTCACAGGCAAGACTCTTTACTATCATAGTACCTCTTGCCACCGAGGGGTATAAATGGGTATCAATGAATTCAATAATGGGGTAACCCTGTAATGGACTAGCATCCCATCTAGGGGGAAATAGATACATTCCCAGTCACTTCATGCAACTGAAACCAGAGATAAGCCTCAGATTGGTGGGCCACTTGGTTCACAAGCAGACTTACTGGTAATCATCATACCGGTACCTGGTGCCCAGATATAGAATTGCGCTAAAATTGGACCCTATT
>OMLO01002833.1_pt1 | contig 14181 bp, 10 predicted proteins | sample 1674811 | NCBI WGS metagenome assembly OMLO01 (sample SAMN06265003, study PRJEB25207) | coral metagenome | isolation source: Coral host | place: Mexico:La Bocana,Puerto Morelos, Mexico | collected 2008-11-13
ACCCAGAGACCCAGAGACCCAGAGACCCAGAGACCCAGAGACCCAGAGACCCAGAGACCCAGAGACCCAGAGACCCAAAAACCCAGAGACCCAGAGACCCAGAGACCCAAAAACCCAGAGACCCAGTGACCCAGAGACCCAGAGACCCAAAAACCCAGAGACCCAGTGACCCAAAGACCCAGAAACCAAAGACCCAGAAACCCAAAGACCTAAAACCCAGATTACCTATACTAATATAAATGAAGTGTTCAAAGTGTTCCAGCATTTTTTCTCCAGCTATCGACTGACACGTAAATCTCATCATTTCCTAATAGTCATCCACTGCCCAAACGGCTGTTTTCATAATGGAGATTGCATAGGTGCCATATGTTTCTGTTATCCCGGTTGGACTGGAGAGGACTGTTCTCAGTTTCATTGCCACGACTTGCACAACTGTTCTGGTAACGGTGAATGTATGGGTCCTAACGCATGCAAGTGCTATCCCGGATATTTGGTAATTTTCTCTTAGATCAGACTTTTCTTTGAGTACTGTTACCTTGATAAAAATTGCACCAAACGTTTCTTTTACAGGGTCTTGGCTGTACATATTCCTTCTGTGAAAAGTATGAAAGTTGCTCTGATTGCGTGACGGATCCTTTCTGTGGATGGTGTGACAGCTCGCGTTCCTGCCTGGGAGGTTTTGCTGAAGGACCACCCAAAAGAAGCTTTCCTGGTTGGTTTTACTATAACTGTTATACTGTAGGAGGAAAGAGCAGCTGTTCGAGCAATATACCGGTAAGCGAAGGACGAAAAAAAAATCACATGTGGTAATTTTAAATGTCCCTATTGGAAACTCAGTTTGAAACTTCTTAAATCTCGTTTTCTTTTACGTCCTAAACTTGCTTGCAAGACATTGACGGGCTAAAGTGTTTCTTTTTTTGTTTTAAGCCTAAAGGCTATTTAGTAAGAACGTAGGAAAAAGTAATGTAACATTAGTCGTATAAAGGAGTGCCTGCCTCAAAGTTCTCATCCTTCTAAAGAAAAAAAAAAGGTGTGAAGCATACAGCGCTCTTAAGAGTGGCTTGTTATGGTGCGAAAATAAAGAAATAATAGGAGGTACCATTTTGAACGAAGAGGATTGTAAGGTCAAAAAGGTGAGCTAAGTGCACCCTCAAGCTTAGACGTGAACTGCATTGGTTAACAAATTATGCCGTTATCTAGTAATTGCTTTACGTTGTGCAATCAAATCACGTGAAGTGAGGATTTAAGTCATTCTTTCGGTGAGCACATCATTCTAATAAAACGTTGGTGCCAGAAAGGTAAGCAAATATCTTATACGTGACGGATAAAGCGTTCTCTGTTTAGGGTTAGCCTATTGTATTCAGAAAAAAAAAATTAACGTGTCTATTACGTAGATAGTGGGCCGAGTGTCGACCGACGCGTGTTCATCGATCGAATATCAGTCAACTGTCGACCGAGATTTCGACTGAGTATCGATCGAGTGTCAACTGACGGATCTATAGAGTATTGATCGAGATGTGGATCGAGGGTATCGATCGAGGGCATCGATCGACACTCTACCGCGGATGCGGCAAGTACACATGATCCCTCTCCTCTGTATGTATAATGGTCGAGCAACGTTTTGCAACACTATTACCACTTCACATAGAAAATGTACTCTGCCAATGGTTGGTGTGTCAAATAGAATTAGGAAGTACCTGCATGGGAATTTTAACTCTTTAAATTAAGTTAAAATTAAATTAAAATAAATTTAAATTAAAATAAACTGAACATGTCGTGATCACCTGGTATGGTCATTCATTTATTTTAGACTGTGGACTGTGGAGAAAAACAATGCAATTTTAGAAATGGAAGAGGAACTACTGAATCATGCCAAAAATGCCAGGACCTCGACAAATGTTACAAAATCACAGTAAGAAGTGTAATATTACGTAATCTAATAATATTTTATATTATTTTATAAGATAGCGTTGCAAAGCCGCATTATTAAACTCAGAGTACGTAAGCATGGATGATAATCTAATAATGCAAACACATGGCGTGGGAAGGTAACCTTCGTTCGAGGAAGTTAGCACTGAGCTGATGCATACCTTAGCTCTGCATCATCATATTAAGACAGGCTTGAAAAGCTTGGAGATCAGAAAAATAAGCAAACCACATTCTCTCCAAACTTCGCGTACTTCGATTGACATCACGAACTCGGCTGCATGTTATGGCGTGAATCAGTTGTAAATGAAAAAGAAAAGAAAATTCCAAGATGACGAGAAGCTATGGTAGGAGATATAGGAAACTCTTTTGATTCGATAAATACTCACGCAAACGATGGCTAAAACTACTGATGAAAGTTAAAATAACTGACATCAAATTATTTGAATTAGCAGGAGGAAGGTGAATGTAGAAGCTGGAATGAGACTCGCTGTCCAGGTGGCCAGGTTAGTGTGGACTACACTGACCCACAGAGAAGTGAGAACGTGGAACTCGCCGAAAATGTGAAATTTGTAGAGCCAAATACTACAGTTATTTACGCCTGTCCGGTAATCATGGCAGAACGTAAGGAAATTTCACTTGTATTTGTTGCACCGAAAGTCCTAGAGGTCCAAGCCGGCGATATACTCTGCACTCCTCAAGCCGGAGGGATTATGCATAAAATAACTGCAGAAGTCACTGATGGTGAGTTTTGTAAGGGTTTCAGAATGGTCAAGCTCCTCTGATTCTGAAAACGTAACTTTTAAATCGCTTCAGCCGGTCGAGTATTGACACCGGGGAGGGGCGCCGAATTCAACCGCTTACTACATTTTCAATATTTAACTGAAATTACAACTATATCTGGACAATTGCGTGACATTTCGAAAAATCGACATTCCGAGAAATCAAAGATGGTGTTTCCAGATGGTGCGCTGTTTGAACAAGGTAACAAAATCACATGTGATATGACGTCATCATCGCCTTTTCTTTTTAAAGTTACATATATTCCCTCTAAGTCCCATCATTTTTTGTATAGCCTTAACGTAACGTGGAGGCGCGGTGGCTTCAAGGCCAATGGTGGGCATTCGCAATTCCCGCTCTCCAGCAATAAAAGATTGAAAAAACTATTCTGCAAAGGGTTTAATATAACGTGGAGGCGCGGTGGCTTCAAGGCCAATGGTGGGCATTCGCAATTCCCACTCTCCAGCAATAAAAGATTGAAAAAACTATTCTGCAAAGATTAATCATACCGAGAGGGTCTTTCCACTACGTAAACTCAGTACGCATTTATGGAATTCAATCAAATAGTTTATTCTTTGTTGGACATAATGGATCTGTACTCAGATTGGACGGAACATCTGATAGCTACAGATTCCACTGCATTTAAACTGGTCAGGAGTGATTACGTCCTACAAACATTTAATTATGCCCTTGATCTGTTTTTATTTCTTTTGATAGGCCCTTTTCGAGTGATGATGAGCACTCCGGCAGGCTTAGAGGAAGTCATTAAGTATGCGGACTTCAAGAAAGAAGCGACAGTAGAGGACGTGGACGATGATTCAACTCTAGAGGATGAACCGGATGAAGAGGACTTGAGAGACATTATTTCTGGAAACATCACACTAAACGTGAGCCGGATAATTATCCTACCGGATGGTGAGTTGGTTCGTTTCCTCCACAGTATTTTGAACTTAAATCCTACAGATCTTTATACAGCGACTGATGGATATTTGAAAACATTTGTAGTACAAGTAAGGACTACGTAACACTAGGCCTTTTAAAGTTGGGAATTGTGTTTTCTCTTTGTTCTTCACGGCAAGCGTAACTCATATCGGTTAAAACTTTACTGCAACCACCACCTTGGGACAAAATAAAATAATTTCACCCCTATATATAGCTACAGTGGAGTAGTTTCTCTTGATATAAGAAAATTGTATGGATGGACACATTTTAACAAACAATGTCACGTGCTGTAGCAAGATGGCCGTTCGTGAATTTCTGATTGCTTTGTGGCATGGGAACTTACAACGTGTAACTCTTTGTAACACACCAAAACGTGCATAATTTTAAAGTACATGTAAGCCTATTTTAAATTGAATATTTTTTGTCCCCGCTCTGCTGCCAGGATGTTAAACGAAAAATATGGCGGGAAGGAAATGAAGAAAGGATCTTTGTCATTGAAAATAAATAAGTAGATGACTTAAAATATTGTTAGGATATTGAGCAGGATTATGATTATGAGCTGTCTCCAGATTTATTCATTTAAGTTTTTTATACAGTGAAACCCCGCCGTATGATCACCTCGTTCATACGATCAACCTTTTACTACGACAACTTTCTTTTATCCAGCGGGACGCCCATACATTTTCTTGTAAGAAAATCCTCTTAATGCGGCCACCTCGTTAACACGGCCAACGCCCACATTCTGAAAGCCAAACCTGAGTAACTAACTAATTTTATCCCGTTTATAAGGCCACTCGAACCAGTTATGTTTATCTTTCCATTGTTAATATATATTATCCACTGATTCAATTCAATTCAATTCAAGTGTATTTGTAATTTATGTTTTAAAACTTCACTCAGTTCGGACCAGTCGTGTGGCTTATTCTACCTTGTTAATACATTAATACGGCCAAAGTTTCATGAAGCGTTGTATTTTAAGGGGGTTTCACTGTATTCACGAAATTATATTATTCCTTTAAAGCATATAAGTGTCTTGGACACACCTACGAAATTGGAAACTTCCTTGTTCAGTCCTATTACCTGGTGATAGAGAAACACCAAGCCATCCCAAAGATAGGCGACATTGTAGCGTCCAGCGTGAGTGGTGGGTTCATCGAAACCGTTGTTGCAATTCATAAAACCAACGACACAAGATATTTGGAAACAAAGTTTCAGCGATGCAACGAGAATTCTCAGTTGAATGCTAGCAGGTATAGTAAAGATAAAATAGCTCTTTTCAGAAACAGATGTTAATAATGTTCAGGATTATTTAATGTAAGAGAAATGATAATTCCGTGAAGTACTGTAGTACTTATTGGAAGGAACACCTACAAGTACGCGATTTATGGTAATCCTCCCTCCCACCACCTCTCTCTCAACCTTTTTTTTTTTTTCCTTTTTGCACCTTGGCACCTTGTACCGGAACGATTTCACTGTAAGTCCCTCCTGAAAAATACGTGTCTACGGTCTTATGTGCTCATGAACATACGCTAACTAGTGTATTTTAAACAAACCCTACGAAATGATTTGTTGCAACATGTTGGTGTACTACATGTTTGCCCGGAGCACTCGCCCAGGTTCTCAAAATCCCCAAACGCCCTAAAAGAAAAATCATTCATTTACGTGTAGGAATGCAATACATCCGTCCAGGAACAATGTTTTTTGACCTCGTGAGAACAAGAAAGGGGAGGGGGATGATAGTGGATGCACCCCACCCCCCGATAAGGTCTACTAAATTTTTGAAAAGACGCTTTACTCTAAGGGGCGAAAACTTTCACTAGCTATTCATTCATCCCTCGCGGAAATTTTGATATGTCAATTGTATGTCAATTATATTTTGACGTTGCCATGGCAACCTCAAATTTTAAATCATATTTTTTTGACATAATTTTCTATTCTTTCCAGTTTTCTTCATTAAATTTCAGAAATTCACGAATTTGTACATTGTATTCTGGTGTGATTAATCAATTTCCGTTATTTCTCGACCTTTTAAGACAATAGTAAAATCCCAAAATGCGGATCCAATATGGCGGATTATACGACATCATGCTCAGGGCTATCTAATCAATATAAATTTATGTCGTAGTGCCTTAACAGAGCGAACATTCACAGGGAGGTCTCCGTCAGCCCACTACCCACGGTGGGGGTATGAGTTAGCTTGTACGTGTTAATTATATTAATCACACATTTTATTTCGGTGGCGCCCAAGTGGCTATCGGGAAACTTGTATGTTGGACTGAAGAGACTTGCCACAGGGATTTTGCTGGATTTTGTCATTAAAAATACTGGCTTGCCGTATAAATACATAACTTCTTTTCGAGTACAGTTTGTACAGCTTTGATACATCGATGTCGAGTTTTGGTTGTACAGTGCAAATTTTAAGAAATAAACAGGGCCTCGGCTACTTTTAGAGGTGGAAAGAAATTCCGATCAGGGCAGATTTTGATCACGTGCTAGGTGAACGCTTGTCACACAATCAACAAAATAACAATTCCTGGCTAGATTGCAGAATACCCGGCCCACTTATTTACATGTCATGAATAAGAATAGCAACTATTGTACTATACCTCGTTCCTCAAAGCACACCGACATATGTAAATAAGTGGGCCGGGTATTCTGCAATTGCTCCCAATTCCTCAAGCTTCCACTAAACACTTGATCATACCCCTGTGCAAAAAAAATTTGAAGCGACAATGTGTATGTGTGATGTATGCGACAGAGGGCGAAAGACTTTCATAGACAGCACTCCGGAATGTAACAGTACGAAGAATCTGTCTCTCACCCAACAGCAAAGAAAACCAGGTGAGAGTCTTCAACACATGAGGGAATCTGAGTTGTCCGCGCCTGCATTACAAGATTTAATATTCCCCATTTTGTTACTGATTGCTATAAGTCCTTCGTTTCATTCACGACTTAAAAATAATGAAGAAAGCGCGATGTTTGAAAAATCCGCCTTTGGCTCGGCCTTATTTATTTATTTACTTTATTTTTTTTTATAGATGATGTGTACATATCTATTTTAGTTCTGTAGGGTCATGCACACGACTATACGTTTATTTTCACAACAACAACAAGGCAATTATAAGGAAAAGACATGTACATGTATACAATCATGCTATTCTAATGAACTTCTTTAATTCCTTGCGTTATCTATTTTTAAACTAACCAGACTGACACAAAGTAAACGGAGACTTTCTCAGTCGGTGTTTTGTAGCGGAGGCGACAACAACCCAGGACTTGTGCTTTCAGCGGCGGACGATAATGCCCAACATTTTGCAGTCAATAAGTCAATAGTAGGAAGGCCTAGCCGTGGCTACATCGCAAAGGTATGTCTATAAAAGGGCATAACCTCCCCCCCCCTAATTTAATTTTGAATATTTATGCTTCACACTCTGGCATTATTCTACAACGCCCACTGAGGGCGGACTTGACATTACACAGTATAACAATTATTCGCATAGACATTGCGAATAGTGAAACAAAATCAGTTTATAATCCTTCTCCAGAAGAAGGATCTCCCCGTTGTTCACGGCAAGGCAACGCTCCTCGATTTAAGATTCGTCCAATAAAATAGTAATCTATGAAGTACTACTTTTTGTTAGATAAATATGTTTTAATCTTATGGCAAGTAAGACAGTTAAGACATTTTAATTCACTCGCAGCATTCAAATCGCCCGCCATTTTTATTTGACACGCGCATGCTATCTTTGAGTGACTCCCAAATGTGGCTTGTTCATTCTAGGGAAGACTTCCTTATATAGCGCGTCTTTGTGAAATTACATATTGTACTTTGACTTCCATTTGCAATTAGGTAACAAGTTAGAAGGCTAGCGGTTTCTTGTCTTACGTGGCCTGTAATGGATTAACTCCGACATTTGAAAAGATTTGACTTATTTTCGCATTGTTTCAGAACGACTACCAAGTCTACTTCACTTTCTTCATTGTCAAACCCTCTTCAAACTATTGTAAGAAGGGGTGGCAAATGGGCCTTAGAACGACTTGACTTATCCGAGATTATCCCACTGGAATCAGCCTATTTTGTGTCGACGAATTTCGCAGTCACGTTTTTGAGAGTCAAGACCCAGTCCTAGAATTTTGAACAAGGGGTCTCGGCTTCTCGTCATTCCTATAAGAAACGAAAAAGAAGAAGAAAAACGAACAAACAAATACCAGAAGTCCATCTATTTTCTTCTCCTATTCTTTCTCACTTTGCACTCCTATTTACAGCTTTCCCTTCTGTTGTTGTTATTCAGTCTTCCTGCGTTTGATTTAGTTTTTTTTATCATTTAGGTTGTAAAGGTTAATTCCAATCGTGATTTTTTCCTTGTGGAAGTGATTTCGGCTAAACTGAATAGAAATGGAACCTTTAGTACCACGGTGGATGTAAGTCAGTTACAAAGCCATCACAGAAGGACAAGACGTTCATCAAAAGAGATTGATTTGGCGAGTTTTCAATCCAGGCTAAGTCACAAGGTAGAAATATTTAGTAAAGAACGAGAGAGCCCAATATTATCAAATGGGAATGCATCAGACGCCCATAGTTTCTTGTATACATTAAGGGGGTGATATTTTATAAATCCGTAAATTTCCGATTGTAGATACTACCATTTCCCCTAAATAATTTACAAGCAGAATTCATTGATGGGAACGTCGTAAGCTTCCAAGGACTGACTATCTTTTAATCTTCCATATGCTGTTCTTGAACCACGGGAGACAAATTAACGGCATACATACTGCGCGCGGCTTTGATCGCAAAACTCAAAAAGGTATATTCTGAGTGCTGATAATTTTTTTTCCTTTTTTTTTCTTTTTACTAACGGTCACTGATTATAACTTAACTTTTTTTTAGAGAAAGATGTCTTTTCTCCAAGGTTTTCGCTATCCGAATTATTGCTTTCTGTTCAGAATTTCCGGTGGCTCCCTCTTCATCAGAATTCCAATCTTTAAGTTCGTTACTTCTCGCGCAAACCAAACCTTATTATAAAATTTAACAGGAAGGTTCGAACGAATCTTGGAGATCGCAACTCTGATGAATGTGGACAGAAGCCATCAAAAATTCAGAGCAGCGAAAAACAGAACCTTAGAGAATGTCGCCGATCCTAACACTGGAAGTAGCTGCTTTTTGTTTGTATTTTTGTTTCGTTTTCTCTCATGTAAGAATAATATTCAAAACGATTCTTCGATAGATGCTGTCAACAGGAAAAGCAGAAATCCACGTTTCCATGTCTGCGTATCTAAGTGTGACGGCATTTCTTGAAATTGAGTCGAAGTGGTTTGGATTTGGAATTAAGGACGCTACAGCCGGCTTAAAGTTAGAAGGAGGCTTGGACATCTCTTGTGACATAAGTGTCGATGGGGAGTTAAGGTTTGTCATACCGTTCTTGGTGTACAATAATGCAAGGGAATCCTCCAAATAAATGTTTTTCAAACTGATTAAAACGGAAGACAAGAAGACAAGTGTCATTTCCAGAGTATATTTACGGTTAAAACTTTCCGTGGTCATCTAGATTTACCGCCTCAGTCCATTAGCGTTATCAGCTCATTACCAGCCCATTACCGTTATCAGCTTATTAAGTTTGCAAGCAGAAAAAGGCCTTCCACATAGTTGACCACGAGATCCTCTGGTTGGAATTAAAAGACCATTAATTACCAGCTCATTACCGTTACCAGCTTATTAAGAATGGTAGACGCGAAAGGGCTTAGACATTATTGTTGGGTTCAACAGAATCACTCATTGGGTTCAGCAGAATCACTCATTGAGAAAAGTGCAGAATTCCTGCACGGCGGTCTGGTATGGCAGATTCAAGTGTCATTGAGCAAGGTGCAGAATTTCTGCACCGCTGTTTGGTTCAGTAGGTTTGAGTGTATTTAGTCATTGTACAAGTTGTAGAATTTCTGCATCCTTAATCGGCTTGATACCACTGAGAACAGTCATTTTACTCTGACGATTTAATTGAACCGGGCCCTTTACTGAACCAGTTTGGTTGTTGGTTTGAATGTTGACATCCATAATAACACAGTGTAGGCTTCGACAAATATGCAAGTGGTTGACAGAAAATACTTACTTTGGGAAAAAAAATAGTTTGAAACTCGTTTTCCGCTTCTGTAAAATAAATACAAACTTGTGCTGCTCATCAATTTTACGATTCGTGATGTTCTAATTTTCGGTGGCCGAGTCTTCTTTAAGACTTTAATTTGGACCTTTAAAACATTCTATTTTTGTTAAACATGGACAGCAATTAAAAAGTAACTAGCGAGCGTACCTGCATAATGTTTACAGCCCAACGAGCGATCGAGCGACCACATTTTTCCCATTTAACTTTTAATTCGTAATCAATGTTTCCAAAGGTATACTGGAGATCTTCTTGTGATGAAGGATAAACAGCTTGGTAGTACAAAGTACCTTCGCATTGGTGTAATAAAACTTCCTGCAGGAATATTCTTAGGAATCACAGGCCGAGCAACCGCTGCAGTTTCCGTAAGTTAGGCAATACTCTTCATTTTGCTGTCATCCACTTCCAATCGCATTTACCATTTTGGTTTCATAATTGACAGGCGCGGCCTTTTCAAACTCATGGTTGTGGGTCTGTTGTTTTGTTTGCCTAATTTAATTGACAATCGTTAGAAAAGAACAAACAAACAAACAAGCAACTGAAGCAGCCTTAATTCAGGCAACAGACATGAGAGCTTAACCAAAGACGCAATTGTCTAGATCTGTTCAGCACGCCTATGGTCTCAAAACCTACTCAAGCTAAATATCTAAAGTCAGCGTACAATTCCAAATAAAAAAAAAATACAAAAGCAAAACAAAACAAAAAACAAAAAAACAAAACAAAACAAGAAAACAAAAAAATGAGCCGCCATCCAAGAAATGTAAAACGTAGTCATTTCAAATTGTGGTTGTGCGTAGGACACCAAGGAAATGTACAAAGATTTTGTCATCCTTTCAAATTCAAATACATTTTCGATTGAAGGAGAACTTGTCAAGTGTTGTGGAAATAAACTCACTAGCTCCCACGGGCGAACAAAACTCACTAACTCCCTAGGGAAACAGCAGCTTGAACTTTCGACTCGCACGTGATCAAGTCGTGCACCTTGACTTTTGTGGCAGTCGGCCTGATGCCAAAAAGGCAATGAAGTCGGGCAACATCGCTCAATTGAGAAGGCATTCATTATTCAAAAAGTGTGGTTTATAAAAGCAAAACTTCAGATTAAAAAAAAAAGGGAAAGTTTGAACATTTTGTGTCTTCCAGCATTTAATTTAGCGCCAGAAATGGTTCGCCCACGTTTGGCAACTCGCTCTCTAATTGTTGTTGCCAGGTAGGAAACTAGTTGTGTCATTTACAAGAAAATACGCTGTTCCTCGTCAAAATCAAACCCATAATTCTAGAGTTAAGCATATACATTAGCAGTCGATACTGATTAAAAGAGAAGTGAACGAATGGAATAGATCATGAGAGTCTGTACTAACTAGCTCAGATCAGTTTTCGAAACCACATTACGGTTATAATTCGATTGTTTAATTACAGTTGGAGAATGGCAATAACCATGAGAAAGGTTGTGCCTGCATTTATTTAAATTGATCACATTTCTTTTGTTTCATGGAAAAAAAAAACAAATAATTTCATTTTTTCTGATGTCAATGACGATAGGCCGATTTTCAACGAAGCATGAAAACATGTAGTAGTACGTAACATTGGCAATATGGCACAAAATGTAAACAAACAAACGAATTAAAAGAATAACATTAATTTCTGTGTCAATGTATTTGTAAAGCTGGTGTACTTTTTTTTCGTAATATTTTAGGGAACTCTCCGACGATCGGTTTCCTTCAGTGGTAGGATATCCCTTGGAGGTGAATGTAGTTGGAGCGAAGGAAGTTGTTACACAACTGATAATTCGGTATGGATAACAGTTATTGAGAAGGGCAAACTTAAAGACAAAGGCAGCGAATCAGTCAGTGAGCCAGTAAGTCAGTCGCTTAGTCCTTTCCGATAGCTAGTCATTTAGTCAGTCAGACCGTGGGTCAGGCAGTCAATCAGTTAGTCAGTCAGTCAGCTATTGAGCCATTTAGTCAGTCAGTCAGTCAGTCAATCAGTCAGTCAGTCAGTCAGTAAGTCAGTCGTAGTCTGTTGGTAAGTCAGCCAAGCATTTAAGCAAATGAATAAAAGGTAAAAGTTTCTAAAGAAACTGTGGTGCTGCGGTGTTAGTCCTTCGTCATCGCTCTGACGAAGGGCTAACGCTCGAAACGTCAGCTTTTTATCAGCTCGTTACGGTGGCCAATTTACATCTTCAATATAGTTGATATAACCAAATTACCAGGCATTTAAGCAGCCAAGTAATCGGCCAGTCGGTCGGTCAGTGAATCAGTCAGTCAGCCCTTTCCCTCCAGTCAATCAAGTCGGCATAGGTAGGTACGTAGGTAGGTAGGTAAGCATCCGTTTTGTACTACTTTCGTTGATCTTCTTTATGTTTGTTCATGCGTCTGGGTTTCCATCAATCCGTACATCCTCAGGTACTTTAATATCCACTTAATCGCTTTTTCCTAAGCTTCTCATCCCATTAACTTCCATTAACATTTTAGATCAATCTTGAATCCGACTGGAGTAGACCAAAGCCAAAATTGAAAGCAGGAGCAAGCATAGCTATCACAATTACGCCCACTATTTCCGTGAAAGTACCAGCGATGCCTAAAAGGTTCGAAAATGGAGTAAAGCGGCCGTCACTCAGTGTACTAGATAAGATAGGTGAGCAAAATCAATTCCAACTGGAAGTATGGTCTTGTAGCAAATTCTGCCTCGTCCTTCCGTTTGTCATGCACAGACGGCATGTCTTCAGGTTTTTTTAATTTATTCAGAAGAGAAAATCCACGTTACCTATGTATTACAGAGGTTTGAAAGTTAATATGTCTTTCCCCCAAAAGACACAAAACAATGGCACAGCACTCTCGACCCGAACGTTATCTGACTAACCATTAGGCAAATGCGCCTCTCGACAAAAAGATTACTCGTAATCCTTTAACACAAAAGCAAATACTATTAACAGTCAGAGTCCAAAAAAGAGAGCACATATCCAGCCATTTTGACGGAGCAAGGTTTTTTAATGAAGGCCTTATGATATAGCTTTTTTGGGAAACTTTTTTAGCGGGACACGGTGGGCATTTGGTTCATCTTTTTCGCTCATGGAACTAGCCATGTAATAATTATCGTTATTTAAAGATGGTGAATTGTTTTGTTCTATGTTTTAGTTGTAGCAGCTGCTGATGTCGTGGACCTTTCTTTATCACTGTATGGGAATGTGCCTCTAGAGGCGGGTATTTCAGTGACTTACCCTTCCAGTCAGTGCCTGGGGAAAACGCCAGCTGAAATTGAAGGATTTTATGGAATCTCCGACCTGATTTTTGGTGTCTCGGCCGGCTTTCTTGATAAAAACTTGAGATTGTCACTTAATACTGGCTTTTCTCTTAAGAAATGGACCAGGTAAGATGATGGCGTCTTGTTGCACAATGTGTTTCATCGTAATATCTACTGATCAGTGGAGACGCTAGTTGAAAAACTAAGGTCATTTTATTTGCGACGCATTAGTCCCACATTCAGACGCAAAATGCGTTTTAAGAATAACCCATCATGATTAAGCTTCAGAAATGAAAACCACTATTATGACTAGATGATCAAAGATGTTAATGAGAATCTAGCATTAGTACATCCAGGTCTGATGATTTTAGATTTGTTGGGTTTTGTATAGGAGAAAATCCGGTGAACCCGGAGAAAAATTCTCGACCATTCATGGTAAAATAGTCTTATGAAGTAACGTCAGATTAAACTGAAAAAAAAATGAAATTCAGGCTCGTTTGATAGATAGTTACCTTTCTTTTACTGGTCAACAATGGTCCAAACAGCAAAATTAATTAAAATGAACATATTTTGCTTGAAAGAAAGCACATTTTGACTTGGATATGATACGTTGTTGTCTTCTTAAAAATAAACTCTCGCTATCATTTTAATTTTTTTAAAAGCTCATAATAAGTCTGGTTTTAAAAAACTCTTTCTAATGTCATATACACCTATGGAATTATAGGGACTGCATCTGCCCGGTTTCCAGTGCTAAGGTAAGCTAACAGGAGAACAACACTTTATTTGACCCCAACGTTTTTAGTAGCGGTGGTAATTTAAAGATGGACGACATCTTACATAACGTACTGGACATAAGATTTCTGCGGCCATACGTAACACGTAAATTCCGTGTTGCGGTGCGTATGTCCAGTAACAGATCGAAGATGGTGTCACAATACGTGATAGGAACAAAAAAAGTGGCAAACGAAGCGATAGCCAAGAGTGTGTCACCGATGTTCTTGGCATGCATATTTTGACGCGTTCTGTGATCTATTGCTGAACAAACGGCAGCATGAAATATTGTTTTTTATTTTTTTCTTGGCTTGTGAGCGGGCGGAATTCTCTAAATCCTGCAATCTGATTGGTTCCGGGAGCGGGCGGA
>OMLO01002834.1_pt1 | contig 14179 bp, 4 predicted proteins | sample 1674811 | NCBI WGS metagenome assembly OMLO01 (sample SAMN06265003, study PRJEB25207) | coral metagenome | isolation source: Coral host | place: Mexico:La Bocana,Puerto Morelos, Mexico | collected 2008-11-13
TTAAACCAGTACGAACGTTAGGAAATATCTTCAAAAAGCCCAAGGACCGACCGAATAAAGAGCAGTTGAAAGGAATCCTATTAATCATTGTATGCGTTTTGTGTAGTATTACGAGGATCTGACAGAAAACACTTTGAAGGGACAGTCCTACAGCTGAACTCATGTGCAAGCTGTAACGATAGCACATTTTATTCCATTGTTCACAAACCAATCAAAAGAGAACTTGATGACTCTGCTGTGAAAGTTTTCTTTGAACAAATGCATGCCTACACTTTATTTAAAATCTTATTTACAGCGTAGCATATACTTTTTATTTCTACGAAAGCTAAGCTACAACTACAATAAAGTAAATATCTCAAAAGACTATGAGATACACATATGCACAGATAATTAATTATAAATCAATATTTAACTGCAAAAATTGCGCGCCAGATAGGAATCACGTCAAGCAGAGAAAGAAACGAAATTATTTATAACTTCTTGATGCAATTGGTATTTATGGTTAAGTCCTTGTTCGGGAATTCATTTATAATCAAACGCGTGTAAAAAAAAATCAAATTCAAATCAAATTCAAATTCAAAGAGCGCATGCTTGAAAGGAAGTAGCTTTAACTGTTCAGTGATCTCGTATCTGTGCTAGCACTAAGATCTCCACCCGATTGAGAGAAGCCTCAAATATGTCAGAATTAACTCGTGAAATCACATGCAATGGAGTGTATCTGAGAAGCTGCTTTTCGTTCCACCTTTGAATTCAGTGTCGCTTGCTTGAAGTAATAAATGAAGGACACTAAAACAATTTCTGTTAAATTGCTTAGTGCCTTCTAGAGGTAGAGGGATAGTGATAAAACACTTACATATAAGAACAAGTGCATTAAGAATATCAGGTTAAACGTTGGCCTACAAAACGCCATATATTTGAGAAACAATTCAGCTTGATAAATATACAGCATGTTCTTATAAACTGTACGAAAAGAGGATGACAGAATAAGAAAGCACTCATATAAAAGTCCTATGGTATTACATATAAGTAATAGTATTAGTTCATTTTTAACTTGAAATTTAGATTTTATTGTCTGTAATAAAACCTTGTATGGTAATTAACCTCTAGTAATGTATAATGTATATAGTAATCATGAACATTTTCAGCCTGATATCGACATTTCTCACTAAGCACTCGGTAAATAAGATTGAGAGGGAAATGCTTCAGTAAAGGAAACATATGTACGCTCCATAACAATTTTAAAACAAAAGAACAAATTCTAGCAGAGCGAGGTTTAGATCCCGGCCTCGGACCTCTGGGTTATGAGCCCACATGATGCTTCCACTGCGCCACTCTGCTGCCAGATAATATATTCCTACAACTGTGAAACAGTTCTGTGTTTCTTCTGCCATGTTGACCATCGTTTATAAAGACAGATTAGACACATAACAACTTGCTCAAATCATGGCTAACTTCTTTTTTAAGTAATTAATGAACTATTCATTGTTAATTGCTGTCCCTGTCAGGATGCTAGTCAGGCTATAGGCAGCCAGAGACAATACCGAGAGGTCAACGCTTAGAGGATTTTTTAGGGACTCGCAAACTGATTTGAAAACGATTGCAACATCAGCTGCAAATATACAATTAATGTAAGAATGAAGCTGTGTTTGCGGTGCACTTGTATTGAACAGGCGACTACACCTGTCACCAGTAAGAAAAAGTCAAAATTTAGCTCAAAATTAACATTCCGAGCAAAACAGAATCTCGTAAACAATGAGACAGATCAGACGGATAACAATTTGCTCGCATGCAAACTTGACTTAACTTCTCATATACTATTACTGTTTCATTAAGTGTTTAGCTCACGTCCCCTTACACTTAAAGGCTAAGCAGACAAAGCAAGGAAGCGAGCTTTAGCAATGACCCCGACAATTTTGTTATCAACTGACTCCGTACAAAACAAAATATCATACGAAATGATCATCTAAAACAGCAAGGTTTTGATCCTCGGTTCTCTGAGTTTTGGCCCCGCACGCTTCCTGACTACGTCATGTACACGAATATTGAAATATAAAGACAGAGTTAAAAAAAGCTTACGTTTGGACCCTATGTTTACCTGATATATGATCTACCTTTCGTCTTCTACTACGGAAACATATTTTATACCAAAAACACACTCTTTTAGAACACAAGATCAAGTGTTTGTTTTCCAAGATTCTGGTTGAAAATTATAAAAACGAAAGAGCGGAAGCCACTGTTTAACGAAAGACTGGTTACAGAAAACACAAATATGCAAATATTTTATTTCTCTTCCTAAATCGGGGAATCCCCTAATTTCATTTTCGTTATGGCGCCCTCTTCTGTGTTGAAACAAAACATGGCCTTAGATAATTTAGCAGCATTTATAGTTTTCCACAGAGACCTCGAGCTCTAAGTTAAAGCTATGACTAAAAGCTACTAAATTCCTCTGTATCCCAAAGAGAAGAAGCGATCGAGGAACCGAGGGAAATAGTTATGTCTTCTTCTTTTATTTTAAAATAACAGAGAGCGACTTCATCAGTTTGAGTGATTCCGTCTGTATATCCTAGTGTCCCACCTCCCGGCTCCTGTTTTAGACAGAAACTTCTACGGTTTAAACTATGGCTGAATTAATCTTCATTGCAAAGTGAAGAGAAGGCGAAAACAGTGATGTCTTCATTTTCTACTTCGGTAAGATAATAGTGAGCGATTGAATTTTGAGTGACCAACCGCATCAGTGTTTATATCTTGCTCTCCTCGTCCATTTTGTAGAGAACAGTGGCCACAAAATAATTGTCACACCATCAGTCTGAGTGACCAACCTTCCGTGTGTAAATGCTGCTGTCCGATCCTTTGCTCACGTTTTCGATGGAAACTTCTATATTTAAACTATAACTGAATTACTCTACGTTTCAAAGCGAATTAACTTTTAAGTTACCAATCATCAGTGTTCATTTCCTGCTTGTAGAGAACAGTGCCACAAAATAATCGTCACTGAGTTAACACCGATTTTGCATCAAATGAAGCTGAAACCAAAAAAGGTACTGTAAAGTTGTTAGCCAGCTCGATCTCTTGTAAAACAAAGAACTATATTTCTTTCTTCAAATCAAATTCAAAGAGCGCATGCGTGCAAGGAAGTAGCTTTTTAAGTCGGCTTTAGTTTGACCCATAATGGTCACGTCGCTAGCTAAGAGCATTATAAATAGTTGAAACAATCACATATACAACCGAGGTCCGGATTAGGGGAGGGTTACCCCTCAATGTGATTCTTCACACCCCTCCCCGCTCATTGACCTCACTTTTCTTGTTGTCTTCAAATACCATAAAACTAAAGAGGGAAAGGAAGAAGAAATCGTATATTAACAGAACTAGGAAATTGGGAGACGAAATCTGCTGAACGATTGAGCCAAAGTAGACACACAATCTGATCAGAACTACGCAAAGGGAAAATCGAAGGCTGGCTCATTGAAACTCTCAGATAACGAAAGAGAAGAATGGAAAAATCTAAGGAATTCTTTCCGGTCGCGTTTAGTAATCAGGATGCTGTTATGTCGCCTCTGTGCAAGCACTGTATTTTCCCCCTTCTTGAGAGAAGCCTCAGAACCTACATGTAAAATTCCATACCATGTAGTGTGTCTGAAAAGCTGTTTTTCGTTTAATTTAGTTTTTGATATTTTGCCTCCAAGTAAGAAGGCATTAGGGACACTAACACAATTTCTCAGATCAAGAACTAAGTTCAACTGGTTGAAGGTTGTTTTTCTTCTAGTCTTCTTCAAATCCACAAAGAAATGATTTTTTTTATACCCTCCGAGCTCCTACCTCTGAAAAAAAAGACGAAAGACAACATTGTGAATCCGAAGAACTTGCAAAGGTCATCTGTTGGAATATTATTTAATTGGTTGTTATTTCACAGTATTGTTTATTAGCCGGTCTTATTCTGGACTTGAATTTCAGCGTAACTAAATAGCCCGAGTATCGGGCCTTCCAAAGGGGAGGGGTGGAGACGTGGATGGGATATTTGTACTCCAGAGGAGCGGTTAGACAAGTTTTCTCGCAACGCGCAAGCGACGAATGGGATTGAAGTTACGAAAAAATACCATTTGGCGTGTTGGATAATAAATCTCTTTTAAGTTTGTTGTGTAGTATCGCTAAGAATTTTTACTCGTTCTTTGTATTTTTTCTCGCCCTACGGGCTCGTCAAAATACGGCACAACTCGTAAAAATACTCAGCGATACTACACAACAAAACGTGTAATAAGATATATGTACTCAAAGAGAAATTTCATATCTCCGTGCAAACATGTAATATACTATATTTATTTACTCAATAGTAACGTATTTATCTCCAGTCTTAAATAACCAAAGCAAAGAGAGACCAGTATCCAGAAGCATATCAAGCCACATATAATTAAAGCCATTTCTTCAAGCAGTGACTTTATCAAGTGTTTCAGTCAAAGCCATCATCATTTGCTTCTTTATAATGAATCGACTTAACATGCCTGTGACGTTAGTCTCTCTGTGTTTACTGCTGAAGAAGTAAAAGAAACCTAAAGGCTTTAAACCAACTACTGTTGTCAGGGATGGTGTGCCTTGATTATTCACTCTAGATGTTTCACAAATCGTCTCAATTTTCCCCAGTCTTACCATCCCGTTTTGATGTTTTACTTCTCTACTATTTTGCTACCGGCCTTAGCAAATTGTCATGTCAGGGAGCCTGGAGGTTCTCTGGGCTTGTTCCAAAACTGCATCTTTCATTTTTAACAAAATTACCTGTACATACAAAATAAAACAATAATTTCTGGTTGCCTAGCCCAGGGCCCAGCCTCCTGCCCAGATGCTTTTCAGGGTCGTCACACAATCTTTCCTCCCTCTTTTCCTCCCTGTCGTGGGGGGGGGGAGGAAAGATTGCGTGACAAACACAAAGAGCAATTGCGCGGGAGGTTTTCTAGACTGAGTATCAAAAAGGTGGGAAAATCTGATAAAAAAAGCAGACCACTGAGAGGGTTTTCCTTGTCTGTTTGCTCTGCTCTAGTTGCCTTTGCATTCTGCAAGATTCTGCGTCAATGTCAGTGCCCCTTTAAATACCCTTCTCGCTTTTGATTGTATTAACTTCCTTGGCACACTTTAGGAGGTCCTCCACTGAGGGCCTGTCTGTTGAAACCTTACTGCGATAAACTAGGGATAACGTTCCGTCTTCGTCAAAAACAAAGTCTCCACCCATCTGTGTTAGGTCATCTTCTTCAAACATTGCCACAAGTTTACGGCCAGCACGCTTCTGTTCTGCATAGAACACAAGGGCAGAGATTCTCCACACTTTTGCTACAGATCGTTTTAAGCCAAATGCATTGTACAGCAGACGTGCAGGGTCAACAAACATCCTGAATTCACAGTTGGTGTCTTGAAGCCATTTCTTAGCTCCTTCCTAACATATCAGAATGAAATAAAAAGGAATTATTTTTTAGTTCAGTATGATAACATTCAGTGCTCACCATGGTTCAATCAATTCAAGAAAACAAGACATCTACATAATGCTTTACTTAGGTGCAGTGAGGCCGTTAACCCCCACCAACCCATAATACAACATTACACCACAATACCAGAAAACCGTGCTTTAATGTCTTGGGAAAGACTTCAGCGGAAAAATACTTGGAAAACTTAGTTGGGTTTGTTGGATTATAGCAGAATAATTTCGGCAAAGCATAGCAGAATATCTGAAGTATGAGACAAAATCAGTCAATCTTTATTTATCCACGGTAAAAAAAAAATTCATCAGGTCTAAATTACAAGGTAAAAAGGCTAAAATTTAATAAGAAAAAAAGGTAATATCTAGAGTTTAAAATACACTATATAAATATTATGCTAATTACAGTGTTAAAGTTAACAAATCCTAATAAAAACCTGTTTTCCATGAATGCCATGCCTTATTTGTTTCTATAATGTTTCTTTAAAAGTGTTTTGAGATTATTCAGAGATTCTGCTTGCCTTACAATGGCAAGCAGAATTGTGGCCAAGGCCATTGTGCGTGTAGTCTCAACTATTAAAGGACTTTGCAACAAAATTCACAACTGTTGGTAAAAATTCTAAGACTAGGGGTGTTTATAAGACTATACACAAGATACCTATCTATTACACAAGATCTGCTCACCACATTTCCAAAGCTTACAACTATGACTTCTCCATTCAGAGCCTCAAATTCTGCCTTGCGTGACTGAACCTGGGCCACATGGTCACGTCACGGTAGTCATGCAAAGTGGCGTAAAAGTATCAGAGTTGTGGATGCTGAAGTTAACAAGTCTTGAATGGAAAATTCTCTAACAACAAGAAATAAAGAGCTGATTAACAACATAAACTGGTTTGTCATTTTGAACAGTTTCCATTTCTATAAGTAAAGATTAAGTCTATAGTCAAGCCTGGTTGCCCATCAGGGAGACATGGAATATGTTCTTATTTCCCTAGGAAGGGCACAGAAAAAGTGCTGCCCAGTAATCTGGGACAGGTAAATTTTCCTGCTTGGCAAGTAACTTTTCATTCTCACTTGCCTGATGGGCAAGAGCCCAGCAAGTCATCTGCCCACTAAGAATAAAAAAAGTAACCTAAGACTTTCCCAGGGCAAGCAAAAAAACATATACATGTAATGAGCTGCTTGTCCAAAGGGCAAGCTGGAATGCAAGTTTGTTTTAAAAGCCTGCTAAGATGCAATGTTACTCTATCGTGGGGTTATGCCCCAGCATTTATGCACCAGATACAGCTTGAACCTAGACTCCTTGTTTGGATTCCAGCATGGCCATCATAAAGCAGAAGGGTATTCATTTGGTAATTAATTACAATAATCCCATGCAGAGAAAAATAAATTACTTAACTCTGATTGGTTTAAACAATGGCTGCATTCTGTATTCAGCAAAAAGGACTCTTTAACTGAAGAGGTCAGATCTTGACAAGCTCCAAAAAGGGAAACTTACTATGAATACTTTATTCCTGTTATATATCAAAAAAATCATTCAAAAACCTCTTCTCTACCAACCTTTCTGAACAAACATCAGTGAGTTTAATCTCACATGGGCCATGTGAACCCACAACAAGATCTTCTGCCTTTTCTTTGATTGAAGAATTCATCTTGGCATCTGTTTCTTCTAGGAAAGAGTCCCATTCATCTTCAGCCTCCAAAAGTTCCTCAGCTGCATCCTGGATTTTTTTAGAACTGAACATGTCCATCTTTGCAACTGCTTCATCCACATCTTTCCTTGTCATGACATTAAGAGCTTGGAATGCACTGAAATAATGACCTATCATCGCTCCCATTTTCCGCACTTTGTCCACAACAAATTCTTCAATTGATTCTTCAGCATTTTTCTGGGCTTCTGCTAAAATATTTTTCAGCACAATTTTTAGTTGTTCAAGCTGGTGTAATAGGTTTTCCTGCACAGCCTCCTGAAAAAAAGTCAAATATTTTCGGTGGTTTCAACACTGAGTCGTATATCATAGATTGAAGTAGTATCAAAAAGGTTAAAGTGAGCACTTTCAAAACAGTTGAGTGCAGGCTACTTAATATTGTTTTAAGCTGCAGGTTTCAGTGCTTGACATTCGCATTGAGTGGCAGAGGAAGGGAAATGGTCTTACCCCCTAAAGGTCTTGCAACAAGGGAAGGGAGAAAGAAAGACCTTTAGTACAAGATTGCCTGGGACCAGCCAGGATAAAAATTAATTCCAGTGCATAGTGGCTAGACAGACCAATTGTCTTGAATTCTTAATGTTCAATGAGAAATTAATGGACACTCTTATAGTATTACACAAAGAAATATTGTATTTATTTGAACAGATGTGTCAAAACATGTAATGGCATGTGCACCTTGAAAATCCCTTTGGGAAGAAGCTTGAGGGATTCATAGCCTGCAACTCTTCTTTGAAAAAAATGAAAGCTGTTCACTGGGCTCGACTTTTCCACTCTAGACCTTGTTTACTCCAAGACTCCACCTCTTAGCTTCACCCTTCTACAACCGCGCCCCTCCCCCATTTTCCGCTAGAGTGTACCAGCATTTGACTAAGGATTAACCAAGTTAAACTTACATTTGAACATTTAAGTTCATATGTTTGGTACCTACGTACATTTAGTATAGGATCACAGTGTAAAATTCGTAAAATGTTTCCTCGTTCTTCCCTAAGACCCAAAGGTTTCTAATCAATGAATTACAGCAAAGGCACAAACCTGATCGCTTTCCTCATGTCCTAGTCTGGCTTGCTTTTTCTTGGGTTCATCGGCCTCCGACATGTTTTAAATACAGCGTAGGCATACGTCCATAAGAAACGCTCTAAAACTCACTTAACAATGTTTAATTCTCCCTATCATGAATACACTAACAATTCAAGGATACAAGAGACGAACCCGCCATCTTTGTTTCAGTTTTTCAGAGAAGGATTAGGCTCTAATTCTGCACCTTATTTTGGTCAGCGTTGTCGTGTAAAAAAGTAATGGCGGCCCTGCGAATGTGCTGAAGTGCTTGTTTTAGATCAGAAATTCTGACAATGAGGCCTTGGATGCGGTGGCGGGTTTTCGCAGACAAATACAACAACTATCTTCTTTTTTCTGTGATGGGAGCGATGACTTGTGCTCAGATATACTTGCAGTACAAAAATTGGAAAGGAGAAAGAGTTACACGTGGGTATATTTGATAAATTTTGTTTTCTTAATTCAACAATTCGAATGTGATATGAATTTACTGCGAAACTAAGTGACTAACTTACTTAGTAACAACAAATGTGACGTGATATAATATAATTACAAAAGATCCGCCTCATATATACATATAATTTTATATAGTTTTGTACATCCATCATCCATTATCATAAATTCGTTACATGTACATAATGTATCGTCTCTCACCTAAGCTTGGGCAGTAACTGAGACATAGCATCGCAGTCAAATCCAGTTATTTCTTAAAGAGCCCAGTGTTATGCAATTTTTCAAGTGTGAGGCTGAGAACTTTAATGTGACCTTCACCAACATTGCTTGTAGATTAGGGGCAGGGAAGAGATGGGGAGTAACAACACGAGAGTCTGCTGTTTTTTAATTAACGGAAGTAAGAATTTCTTTTTTCTTTTGAAAGGAAGCTTACAACATGGAAGTCTTGGAATCCTGGATTTCATTTATTGTGGTTTCATACTTTGTTGCATGAAAATTTTATCCATGTTTTAAACATAGCCAGATATGAACACAAAAGGATGCTTGAGTTTGTTCACTTCTCGGAACAGATAATGTCTGCACACAACTATCTGAGTATATGTTCATGCAAAATGGAGGCTATTGTGTTTATTCTGCTTTAAATCATTTTTTGCAACACGTGCAGTGCAGCTTTGAAAATTGCAGGATATCACTTGGACATTCCCCTAGTTTTAGTCAGGGAATATTTAGTCAAGTGATGCATTTAGACTAGTCTTATCCAACTGAAAATGTTTGATGGATTATAAAAAAGAATATTTTTCTTTTGCAGCAACTAAGGAAGAGTTATATAAGAAGGGACCAATTGTAACAAAATTAGAAGAGTACATCAGAGCAGCAGCACAAAGTCCAGTAAGTTGATATGCATTTCTATTTTTATTTATGAGTTCGTGAAAAGTAGATTTTGCTGATGAGCAAGTAACTTTTCATTCCCGCCTGCTGATGTGCAAGGGCCCTGGTAAGTCCCAACTACATGTAAGTAAAAAAGTAAGCTAATACCTGCTCAGGGCAAGCAGCATTTGAGAGCTGCTGGTTGAAAGGCAAGCTGGAATTCAAGTTTTTTTTTCAATCACTGGAAAAGAGAAAAAATAACTTGAAAAAACAACTTGAACATTAAAAGCTTTAGTGAGTATGAGTATAGCTTATTATCCCCATGGATAAGACACTAGTCTAGAAAAGGTTAACTCTGCTGTAGCTTTCTTTAGATCGCTTAATGATATAGTAATAATTGGCAAATTAATCCTATTTACACATCTGTGTACATTGAGAGACTCTGGTAGTAAAGTCTGTCTGCATGTATATATTATTTTGTCATTGTATTTCAATATATATTTTTATTTTTCACTGGCTAAGAGCCCACCATCTAACCTGTAAATAATTACTCACCAAAAATGGTCTGCTCATGTATAATACTATCTAAATGTGTTTTGATTCAAATAATATTGCACTTTTGTGAAATAATTATTGTGGCATGCTCAGTAATTAAAAGGTATCAGCTGTCAGAGAGTGATCCAGATCATTATGACACTAACAAAATCCAATTTCATCTGGTAATATTTATTGTTAATTATTTTGTATCAAATGAGTGTGATTTTGTTTAATTAGTTCCTGACGAAGAGAAGAAAAGATCCATTTAAAGAAGATGAGGACCAGTAGCCTTGATGTGAGCTAAAAGAACTTTCCATCTACATTCACAAGTCATGTTGAATACAGACGACACAATAACTGGACGCATTTCATCAATGAACTTCAATCAGCCAAGAACAGCCTGAAGCCTTGATGACCTCAGAAGATGCAATTTAATATCGCAACCTGTTTTTGTGTGAACTCTCCTCCAAGTGGTCCTGCAAATACATGAATGACTTTGAGATGTGTCACCTCAAAAATGACAGAAATGTGTTAATTAAGGGATTATATAATTTGATTGGAACTCTCTCAAGGGTTTCAGAAAGGCTATGAGCAGTAAGCCTGACAACACAAACAGATTTCTGGCATTTGTCTCACAACAGAGTGAAACAAAATCCGGAAATTTGTCCATGTTCACAGGCTAATGAGCAGAGATGGAAAATGTTACTTCATCAGCTGAGCAAGATAGTGACTGTTGAACAATGTTTTTAAAGAAAATTTATTTGATTAAGATAGTCAAAGTTTTTTTCAGAAGTTTTCATTTTGTTTGATGTCCAACTCTTAATGGAACCCCTGCACTCTAATCTACAACTGAAGACTGAAGCTTTTTTTGTTCATGTTTTATGTGCTCTAATTAACAGCTAGGGTATTAACTTTTTAAATTTAACTTTTCATTGCAACCTGTCTTATTCAACTTCATCACTCTCAATTCTTACCCGTACATGCATATTTAGGCTGTTATCTTACATTTTCAGGAGTAACTCACTTCAGTTTAATATCTACAAAAATCATTTAAAATGGGAGACATTTTGTAACGTGCATGCATTACTGCAGGTGTAACAAATTATTGGTAAACAAATAAATAATGAACTTTGGACTCACATCTCATTTTTCATTTTATGTCATTGTTTCCAAAACATGATTTTGTTCATGTGAAAGATTAATTATTAAACGTGACACAAGCGTGGGACAAAGAAAATATCTGAGTCCCTGACTGGAATCGAACCCATGACCTCCCAAACACACTTTTGTTCAGTACATAAATTTTCAAGCCAGTTTCCTATAATATTGAATTTGATAATGACATGAAGAAGAACTATTTCACAGAAGATTTTGAAGTTGTGTGACACCAACTGCATGTAAGATTGTAAATCTCCTATACGCAAGCTTGAAATCGTTTTTCACTTGGTCAAGGGAATAGACTGTACCCAGGCCCCTCCTTTTCCGTACTTTCGTGGGTTCAACTGGCTGCAATCATTGCCGCCATGTTGGTCTCTTTGTGGGAGTGAAACTAGGAAGAGTACAAAATGCCCTTGTGGTTACAGGTTGGATGGCGGCCAGTCACAGACCGAATTGGACTCCACTTGGTTGTATTTCCATAATGCGTTGGTGTCTTTGAGCGAATGGAGTTAAATTGTACGTTTTCTTACAGATCTAGATCGACTGCCTGTGCAAAACGTTTCACATGAAAATGACTTGATTTTCATGAGAATAAATGAACAAGTGACAGATATTTAGTTTTGCATTAAGACTGTTGCCACACGGGGCGGCAAAAAAGAACTTGGAATTGACCTATTCATCCATGAGCTGCCACAGGGCACCTTTGACAGTTTGCACTCAAAAAGATTGTCTTGTTCCTGATTTTTCTATTTCTCAAAATCATTTTTGCAGGTCCAATACTATATCCGGTAATTTCAGGTAAAAATGATACAGTGATTTTTTTTTCTTCAACAGTCGAGTTAGGAAATTGATAATTTCGCTGAATGGATTGTCCCGTTCCGATTGTCCTGTAGTCCATTACACGTCGAGTCAATTAGAATTCCTGTTACTATGGTAACGGCGCATTAGATTCTAGAACGATACATCGTGGAACGTTAGCACAGCTGTGTTTTATGTGAGCTCTTTTCTCGTTGTTGTTTGGTGGCAAAGCACCTCATCCTTTCGACACTGTAAAGAATCATTTTGGCTTTTCGAACATGGCTACAGATGGTGCATATAGACTTGAGCTGGAGCCTCAGAAAAAAAACGTTTTTGTAACCCAGTTGAGGTGAGCTCTGTGTTTCACTTTTCAGCTTTGGCTGTCGTGCATTATTTATTAAAAGCTATATCACTCCTGATCTTCAATGTGATGTTGCGGTTTTTACTTTTTCTTCAGAGACGACGATGAAGATGAGAGCAACGTCCGCAAATTTCCCATCGTTGAGGAGGTAATCATAACTCTTTCATTCAATTCCGATCGGAAACAAAGTATGGTTGTCAACATTTTGTTTCACAGTTTTAATTGAGAGCTGGCAGTCAGATCTATCGTTCTCTGTCAATAATCTTTTTTGAAACCTCCGTTGGAATCCGGATGATTTTTTGTGCCTGCTTTAATCTTGGACAGGAATCGACTTGAAGTGTGGTTACTTATCGATAGTTGCAATTGATGAGCTTTGAGACATAACGATCGCAACGTCGGTGTTTTTAGGCTTGTCCGTCAAATTGTTACTTAACTCAACTCGTTAGTCATTTAACTTAACGCGCCCACCAGATTTTAATATAGTTGTGAAGAGATCTGGAAAAATCCTCTTCAAACGGGTTCGCGTGACAGCTCAGTTGATGAAATCACAAAATAACATAGTTTGGCGCGCATTTTGCGATCGCGTTATCGCCTTTGTAATAAATCTCCTAACACAATTTTTACCTTTTGCCCATATGCATCACTCTAACGTTCAATTTTTTACCTTACACTTTTATAATTATTGTTGCTATTACTATTGTTGTTTTTCATCACGAGGACCGACCCACTTTGACATTGAACAACGAAAAAATGTTCAACTGAAGTAATCGCCTTGTAAAAATATTTTTAATTATTTGTTATTGATATTATTTACACTTCTCCTAAGAAAGTCCAAAGGAGATTGTGAATATGTCAACATTCCTTCAACTTAAGTTTTAACACTGATCAGTTTTGCCTCATCAAAGTTCTTATCAAAATGTTCATGATCTGTTTTTCTGTTTTTTTTTTTTTCATACTATACATGTACATGTGTAGTCAGCAAGCAAATTACTCGACACTGGTCTCAACACAGTGCAGTCCACACTACTGCTCAAGAAACAGGTTGAAGTGGAAAAGGTTCAAGAAGACTTGGATATCAAAAGGCGTCAGTTTGCTGAACGGATGGCAGCTTGCAAGGCTAAGGAGGAGGAGCTTAAAAAGAAACAAACTCAGGTAAAATACTAGATTGATGCCAGACCCATCAGAATATTACAGTTTAGTATATACCACACAAGTGAATAGTGCTTTTCGCACATGCTGATTGGCTAGCTCGGAGGTGATTAGCCAAGTATTATATTCACCTCCGAGCAGCTGAAGAAAAACAAAATGGTTTCCTGTTTCAAATAAAGTTACTCTTAAACAAGTTAAGTTACTCTTTGGTCCGCTAGTTATCCAGCTTGTTTGGTATATACTAAAACAATTATTCACCTCAGTGTGAGTGAAAGTGGTGGATATTTACCTCCACTTTGGTGAATAATTGTTAATTATCATTGATATGACTAGCTCCATGAGTGGGCAAGATGAACCAAATCTCGTGCTGTGATTGGCTACCCAAGTGGGCAAGATGGAGCTATCTTGCCCACTCGGGATAGCTCAGCTAGACTGGCTCAGAATAGCTCAGCTAGAAGTCACACTGTTAATTGAAATACATGTAATGTCAAACTATCCTTGTATCCCAGTTAATTTCTTCTAATATTTTTTCCAATAATTTTTCCATACATTTGCCTGACAATGTATAAATTTGGTTGGTTGAAATGCAAAGGCATGGGGGTACTTATGATTGGAATTACAAGGGCACAGGGGGGT
>OMLO01002835.1_pt1 | contig 14171 bp, 6 predicted proteins | sample 1674811 | NCBI WGS metagenome assembly OMLO01 (sample SAMN06265003, study PRJEB25207) | coral metagenome | isolation source: Coral host | place: Mexico:La Bocana,Puerto Morelos, Mexico | collected 2008-11-13
GGAATTGATATTCCGTGTATTCCGTTATCCCTAAACCGGAATGAGAATAGCCAGATTACTTCAAAAAGAATGCGCCCGTAATTATTATTATTATACTTCATGTAATTAATCTAAAATAAGGGATAAATAAATAATAACCAGTCTAAAGATATCAAAATGTGGCAAGAATACTAAACCACACTCAATTGCCTCATGTGCCACTTTTTAGTTTTTTCACATTTTGACATCATCTGTGATCTATTACTAGACAGATGCATGGCAACATGGAAACTATACTGTCTTGTTGAGTTAATTCATTGTATATAATATGGAGACATTCAATCAATAACTTGCAGAAAAAGCCAGTTTGATTCATGAGATATTTAAAAATATCTAAGAGTTTAAGTATATTGCTTCTCTTTTTGTTTAGATGGAAGCAGACCTAGAAGACAGGAATGTAATATCTTAAATGAGGTTGTCTAATTGAGCCGGCTTTAAAGACTGTGTGAAACTCTACTTGAACTCTAATGGAGTTTTTTACATCATTATTGTACTGGCTGTGCCCTGAACAGAATGCTTTATCAAAGGGAGTGATGACAGGTACATCACCAAATATGGACAGTTTTTAATACAATCAAAGAATAGAAAATCCAAGTAGACCTTGTTAGTCTGGGAGAATTCAAGGTAGTAACTGTGAAATCAAGATGCAAGCAAGTTTTACTTAATAAGTATTTTGACCTCCCTGAAACACAAGGAACATTTTTTTGCAATTATACATGCATATCTCCATTTTGAATTGTCAAGGAAAAGAAATTACTGTGCTGGTATTCTTTCTATCATGTAATTATCAACTACACTTTTCTGCATTACTTTCTCTTATAAAACTGGATTAGCTTATGGCAAACTAGACTCAATTTCCACATGTTTTGTTTACCCCAGATCCTCAACACTTTTGTAAGAAAAGTTAATTTCAAACTTGAGTTGCAAAATGGCTGTAAACCAGAGCTTGTGGCAATAGGGAGTGAGGTTTGCCATTGCACTTCAGCCAAACCTCTCTGCAACAGCCACTTTGGGGACAGAGGAAAGTAGCTGTTGTAGAGAGGTGGCTGTTATGGGGACATAGGAGTGTAATATGTCACTTGTATTTTTTTTATGTTGGGGAGGTGGGTGGAGCAACATTTTTATCTCTAAAAAATGCTTATTGTAACATGTAAATAGGAACACATTCAAAATGCCTCAATAAAAGAACCTAAACAGAAAAAGAGCCTGATAATGCATGGTATGGATCAATTATCGTTGCCTTTTACAATAAAGTGGGCTTCTGAATGCATTGTTTGTCAGTCATTGATTAACTGGCCAGTTGGGAGGTGCTTCAGTGGCCAGTGCTATTGTCAAAAGGTGACTGTTGTAGAGAGGTTAAAATAACAGTGAATCAGAATGTATGGACTGTCCACTGGCAGTTGCAGAGAGGTGGCCTGAATAGTGGATGTTCAACTGTATACTCAAGAGATGCTGTTGTTGAAACTTTCAATTTTTTGTTGATAATTTTTAATTTTGATAAATAAATTTGTGGGCAAACACATATTAAATAATCTTAACCCACAATAATAACAAAGCACATACTGTATCTTTAGTGTATCACTCTCATCAAATAATAAATTGCTTGCATAGCATTAAAGAGTATTTCACCCAGGTAATAAAATCTAACCAATTCTATCTGAACTGACCTATTTAATTTTCCTGTTATGACTAAATACAATACACTTGCAAAAATACTTGCATGTGCTTCAGGTATTTTTGTCTACAGAGTCAACAGAAGAAAATCGATAAAAAGCTCTGCAGAAAATTTAAGATTTCTTTCTTGTTAATTAGACATGTTTGGATTACAGACAAAAAGATAGCATGCAATATTGTAACTCCTCCTGTCTCAGAAATACTTTTGCTTGCAAGGAGTAAGCCATTTAAAGGCACATTGGACAGGACTGGGTTTATAAAGTAATCACATTAAGGGAAATATAATGATATTGCATTCCCAGATAATTATTCTCAAATAATTAGTTTTCTAATTTTTGAAAGGTGGCCACCTTAGTATAAACTTTAAGACCCAGTTTTGGCCAGGATGCATAGCATGCTGTGTAGCATTGGAAAACGATAGAAATCTTGCTGTCATGTAAACCGAAACAGCAACAGATGTGTGAAAACCATAGTGGTAAATAGTGGGTGAATCTTTAAGACGTTCCAGTACAATGACAGCCTTCAGCCTGAAGTGTATTTTTCTCACCTCGCTCTCCAACTAAGGATCATTATAACCATAATATAGATGAAACACAAACTTCAGAAGGTTTATATTATCCTGGACCAGTGGTTTGAATGGGTTTTATTGGATTCACTTTTGTTTGCTAGAACTTTGCTCTGCATTAATAACTGGCTTGGCCTTGACAAGCTTTGCTTCCACAGCTGCTGCCAACACTCCACTAAACATCTCATGAACTCCTTGACCAGTGCTTGCTGATGTTTCAAAATACCTAAAAAAAAGATGAATAGAAGAGACTCTGACAGCTAACGCACAGAAAGGAATTGATGCATGTGAAAACTAACCCTCTCTAGACTAAATCAAAAACATAGTAGAGGAGATTTGCGTACTTATTTTTTAATTGTATGTGGTTTGTTAGAACGTATTTTGTCATATTTAATCTGATGATGATGTCATAAATTGAAACTAAAATGTAATTTCTCATTAACAATAATAATGTTAAATGTCACCATCATCATGTGCACACTAAGAAAGTAGGCACCATCCTAAGTCCAGAGAATTTGAATCTAAGCCCTAATCTAAATGCTAAGAAATTCTTGTTTTGTAAACAATGATTTTACATATTTTCCATTTTATGTATGGTTCTCAATTGTACACAATTTGGGGCTTCTACCTTCTTTGTGTACTAAACACAAATAGTGGTTACACAATGTGTTCTCATCTGTGTCCTGTAACTGAAGGACCCAATTTGGGTGACCTTGACCCCATATGATACAAAGACCACTGTAACGTTACTATGTGGAACTCTTTCACAAACCTTAGATCACGTGCCTTAGCCCATCTCTGACCATCTTTGCTGCTTACAACTCTTTTGGCAGACAAATCAGTCTGAAGCAATAAAATATAAACAACTGAAAATAATTTATGATTAAATGCCTTAAATGAGAGTGGAAACGTTTTGCAATATTGACACCACAGATTTCACTCTCCGAGCTGCAGTGTCAGAGTGAAGTCAACAACAGAGTCCATGTCTGAGTTTTCTATAGACTTAGTGCTGCCAGTTACTTGGTCATAGTCAGTGGAGAAAACAAAACAGACACAAACTGTTTTTCTCTAATACAGATAGATACTCAGTCTGTTCATTGTCTTTATTAAAATGAGGCTCAATTAATGATTCTTGAGTTTGTTGTCTAACAAATGAATGCAAAAGCAATCAGAAAGACAAAATGTTATTAATAATGGTTTTTTAATTAACACTCACCTTATTAGCCACTACAGCCATTATGGCTTGTTTCCCGCCATTACTGGTGAACTCTTGTAACCAGTAGTCCAGGGATTCAAATGAGAGCTTGTTTGTAACATCAAACACTAGAATACAAGCCTAAGATATAAAATGCCACAATGAAATTTATCTGATGTCTTCCATGTAACTGGAGTTCAGAGTTACTCATATCTTTTAGTTACATGTAATTTAAATTGCACTTTTGGGAAGGAGAAGTTAAAATGATACTTTAACCTGTGTCTGTCCATATAGTTCCACTCTTATTTCATCATAATCGGTGTGACCACCAAAATCCCAGAAGTTAATCCTATCTAAACAAAAAGGAATAAATTGCTTTAGTAACTGTTGCACTATCTCAGATCTATACCAAGATTAATACAGTTTCATTTCAAGCACATCTCTTCAATGAATTTCATCAAATCTGCAGAAGTTTGCTTCCTGATAATGCTTACTCCTCAAAACATTTGCCTGCCTAATATTTTATTTTGCTAACTTAAAAAAATATGGCACTAGATGTGCAGGTTCACAAACTGCTTTGTACACAAATATGGCTTGGTTTGATAAATTATTACAAACAATTACACTTACAGTCAGTGCCATTAATTTTGTGCAACTTGAAACCTAAAAGAAGTAAACACCAATAATATTTAAAACATAATAGTGATGAACCCATTTCATGTATTGTCAGCCAATATGCAGACACGAAAAGGGCTAGCCACTTTTTACAAGACCAAATTATACTTTACAGTGATGGATTGTTGGGGTTCAAGATCATAAAAGGTGTGAAGGATTCCTTGTCTTGGGTTCTGAAATAGTCAATTAAAGGTGGTTCAATATTTTCCTGGATTTCAGTCCATTTAATTCCATTAAACAAAAAGCATGGTTTGAAATGTTTTCAAAATTTATTTGAAAGAAATTATTCAGAATTTTTTATTCTTGCATATTCCTCTTGCCATACATTTTAATTTTGGGAATTTGCATTTTGAACAGCTTTTTTATGACATACCTGGTTTGTCCAAAATTCATTTCATTATTTTAGTTTATTGTTTCCATGGAAATATTGATTCCCTTAAAAAATACATTCCACCAAACTTCAATTTTTTACACAATTTGGCCAGATAAGGTCTATGGAAGATTGGTAAAATGCCAGTTGAAAATACTAGGTATGGTCCAGATAAAACATTACTGTATTGAACCACCTTAGAAAATGTTTTTGTTTCTCAGGTATTTACTGGAATGCATGAGTTGCATTCTCTGTGGGTTGGTATCCCTTTTTTAAACTCAAGGAAACCAAAGAGACAGAACTGACGACCTAAAATAGAATTTAAGAATAGCAAGGTTTAGTCTTCGACAAATAGCAGATCACTCCTGACAAAGTGCAAACTGCTGACCTACAGACATACACCACACCAGTCAGCGCTTATTCAGATATGTTCAACTAAGCTTCAGAGCAAGCCCAAATAATGCTTCTAAAAATGTCTGGAATAAAGTTGAAAAGCAAGCCTCCGAGAGAACTGAACCTACCATAATCAACTCCTACTGTAGGGTGATAGCTCTTTGAAAACTGCAAGAGAAGAAAACGGGGCTAATCCCTGGCCATATCAATTAATGATTAAGAATTAGAAAACATGTCCCATAGAAACACAAATGAAAGTTTTGGAGTATTAGAAATGTTGTGGGAACACAAGCTGTAGGCCGCTATCATTACGTCAACAGCTCATGCTAGTTGTGTTTCTATTGAGTTATAGAAACATGGTTTTTAACCAATCACCATGCATATTTGCTTTGGGCTATTTTCTAAACTCAATAATCAATAAAATCAATAATAATCTATAGTAATCAATAATAATTAATTGATTGGTATTGAAAATCAATAAAATCAATGCCTAAAAGTTGAGCGAGTGTTGATTAATATCGGTTTTTATTGACTATGAAATTTGTTATTTATTTTCAATAAAATGCAGCCTTTAACTATGCAGTGTATAGATCACAAACTGAAACACCAACAAAAGTCTGGAACAAGTGGAGTCTGTAAACAAATGTTTTGTGGCCATCCAAGTGGGAATGCAAGGAATTAACAAAACACAAGAAAAACATGTGCAATCACATTACCCTGGAGATATTGATGTAAGAATTCACAATCAGTTATTGATTATCTATAAAAATCAATAATCAACAGCAATTAAGACGCTTTGGTGAGTGAGTATCAATTTTTATTAATTGGTTGGGCCGATCAATAATAATCGATGGATTATTATTGATTGATTATTATCATTGATTATTAATTACAATACATACAATACATAGTCACCTGAACCGATCTCAAAAGGAAAAGACTGTGAAACTTACTTTTTTCTCGCAAAAGTTTTTAACAAGACAGGTCTTTCCTACACCATCATTTCCGATTCCAACAACCTAAAAAGAAATTATAGCGTATTTTCGCTAAAATGTCTAAAATCATAGAAAACTAGAAATGATCCGAGTCTGAAACGTCAAATTTGTAATGAGCGAACTTGTTTGGTTTCAGCACCAACATAATTTAGAAGTACAAATGGCGCTATTTTAGAGCTTTACCTTTATCCAGAACAAAGATCCAGCAATCTCTTGCACAGACTTAGTCAAATGCCCCGGTTTTCTGTCCATATCGCCACATTATATCCCTCAGTTGTCAACAAACTGGTTACCCTGCGCATTTGTAACCGCCCTTGTTTTGTCACCTGGTTACCAAGCCTTACTAAAGTTCAAAATGGCGGAGTTTGCAGCTCATTTGAACCAAGGGACTACAAATGCGAAGCCTACAATATTCGAGATAGTTGCCGAGGAATCTATGGCATCAGTTTTTAGACCGGCAGTTTCTTATGCATTAAAAGTGCTAGCAAGTTCTCCTGGCAGATGGGGCTGGATTTGGCGTTTCGGAGACGAACTTCACCTGTGTTTAGATTACATCGTTCAGAATTACTACTTGAAGAACTTTGGAGGTTCAATATCTGAACATTTTTACGGTCTAAAAAGAGTTAACAGGTTCAAAAGTGAAACAGACGAGGTAGAGCTTTCAAGTTATCGGAAGTACTTATCTTTGATCATGCTTGTTGGAGTACCATATGCCAAGCTGAAACTTGATCAACTGTTTGAAAGAGTGAAAGAAGAGTATGTGAGCGGATATTTGTCCTCTAACTCGTCTCGAAAGAATTCTTATTTTCTTCACCTGAAGAGAACATTTATTTATGTGTATCCATTCTTACATTTCTCCTGGGAAGCGGCCTTCTTATGTTATTACTTACTGTACATATTCAGATTCTCTGATGTTCACTCTCCTTTCCTACATGCTATTGGAGTCTCGCTCCAACGATTAACAAGACAAGACATTCTTGCGCACAATGTGCAGAACAGTCTGCCCATCACACTGGGTGGAAAGACAATGTCCGAAAGGATATGGGCCATTCCAGGTTCTGTGACACAGTTACTGGCATCAGTTTTTGCCAATGGTCTTCCGGTTGTGGTTTTCTTTCTCAAATTCATAGATTGGTGGTATTCAAGTGAGAATAAAGGTGCAGTGCAGTCTGTGATTCAGTTACCAGTTCCTTCTCCACCACCTCAACCTAAGGTAATAATATCCTGGAATTCCAGAGTAAGTGCCACTTAGAGCAGAGGGAGGGGGTACTTCAATGAAACAAACATCTTACATGTACATGTATGTGTCATTGTACCATTGATTCAAAATTCGCTTTGAGGGCATCATCCAAGATTTGGGGCACAGAATTAGACATTGACGATCATACCAGGGTTTTCATTAAATTTCAAATCACATATCTTTGTTCTTAACAAACCTTGTGGCTTTGTCAATGAATGGCCAATTCCCTCTTTGAGACATGCTTGCATTATGGTAGCTGTAATCTTGGACTGGATATTATTTTGTTTTGATGAATACAACTATCACAATTCCCTACAGGCATGTCTCAGAGGAAATTGGCTATTGTATCAACAACAGGCAAATCGGGGTCCATTAAGCATACTCAGCCATAACAGGTGTTAAAGCCCTGCTGACAACATAGCAATCTGTTAAGTGCCCTTAGTTGTTGGTTATCCTTGCATCAACCAATTTGACAATTTGCATATTTCCATATATTGGAAACTTCATTGGCTCAAAACCTTTTAATCAAAATTAGTTGAAAATACAGTGAACTCTGTAGTATCAAGGGTTTCCTACTAATAGTTGTGGCTGCAAATGTCTGGTGAAATGATGATTTTTTAGGCAATACCAAGAAAATCATGAGTTTTTATGAAGTATTGTTGTCACTAGTTACATGTAAGAGTTACGTTTGAAGTGTCCTGTGGTTAAGCTGAGAAGAAAGTACTTTGTTCTCTTCCCACAGCCTGCCCAACATGGAACCCAACTTCCTCCTCACCCAGCACAATGTCCTTTGTGTAAGAAAGTCCGCACCAATCCTGCAGCACTGTCAGCGTCTGGTTATGTGTTCTGTTACCCTTGTATCTACAAATACTTAAACCAACATGGTTGTTGCCCAGTTACGCATTTACCAAGTGCATCAAAACAACTTGTTAGACTTTATGTTGATGATCAAAATTAGAGGAAGGCAATTTTGTTGAAGTGTTACGTTAGCAATGGCACTGTGCAGTATTCAGGAAATTGCATGTAGCATCATTTACCTTGTACCTAGAGTTTAGCTCGAGACTTGCAATGCACACAATACTGACACGGAGACTTTGATAAAGCCCTCTCCCCAGATAAATGCAAAATAGTAGAGCTGCCCTTGAATAATGAAATGGCCCTAACTCAAAGCACTTGAGTTTTAGAGTGACAGATATTTAGCCAAGCTTATGCCTAAAGCAGCTATGTATGCTTGACCCTGATTGGGAAAAGAGACAATGACATTGAGATTTTGATCATTTTTTGATCATTTTTTTTTCTATTAGTTTGGATATGTTGTAGTTAAAAATTAAATTCAGGTAAAAATAATTTTAACCTAGTTTTATTCCCAATTTCCTTTGTCTTCTAACCTTAATAAGGGTTTAAGAGAAAGAAGGAATATAATTTTTACCTGAATTTAATTTTTAACTACAACAGATGAGTTTTTCATGTTTAGTAAAAATTGTTTCTCAATTACATATTTTAATCAAATAGTTGAGAGATTCCATGATTATCACAGTGCGTTATTGAGTAACAGTGTGGCAAATACCCTGCATGTTGCTGGGCTTAGTTTAGTCTAGACTGATCACAGCCCTTTATTTTCATTCTTTTAATTCAATCATTGAATGCGCAGATAAAATCACAAGAGAACTGGATGACAGCGCAAAACAGGGGACTTAGCAGGGTAAGGTGTGTGCTTTGCTCCCTTTTTTTTTTGCACACATTGAGCAATAGAGAGGCTGTCAACATTCTAAGTTTAGTCAATGTTTTATCGTCATTCAATGAATCGTTTTGCATAATGAGATCATTACAGCAAAAATGCAAAACGAGCAAGTTGTTTGGAGTTTTAACTTGAGCTCACGAATGGTATGTGGGTCTGTTGAGTGGTTTATTAATACCAGTAAATAACTATTTATCAAAATATACCAACTACAGTTTTTAGTGGAATCCACCATTTCTGTAACTGACTCATGTAATACTTATTACATTATGTTTACAGATGGTAGAGCAGTGTCCACGCTCTTAATCATTATCAAATCTCCTGATGCTGTATCAACGCAAATTCTAGTAAATAATAAATTTATTATATGAGGGAAAAAATTAACATCATGGACTTGAGAGTTTTGACTTGATGTGCCACAAAACTATTGTAAAAGCCAGGACCAGATTTAACTTGGGTTATTGTCCAGAAAATATCCAGTCCACCTTGCAGGTTTTTGGTTGGAATCCCCTCTCACCACTCACAAAATTCCAGTTTAAGTTTACACTTGTATTTTAAACTTCTGGCTTTTGGGAGCCCCTTCCCCTCTTAATTCCCAGTGACCTTCCACAAGGTGGATATTAATGTTTTCAGCAACAACCCATAAGTCAATCAGAAACAGTCTACCAACATTAAAGTTCCTGCATTATCAATGGATTTTTGACTCAAATTGCTATTTTCGCTCAAGTGCATCAAGCCCGTTCCTAGTATTAGCACACCAGAAAGTTGCTATTACATGTTGGTATAAAGGGGTGTTCTTTGTATCAAGTCACAGATTTCTGGTGGCTACAGGAATAGACAAAAAAAAATTCCAAAGAGCAATTAACATTGATCTCACCCTTTTACTTGATTGTACCTTGTATGCAAGTCTACATCTGAAACAGCTCCTGTCCACGCTACTTCTACTTTGTTGTCACGCAATGCATAAGTTCTTCAGTTGACTTAAATTGTCTATATACATGTATGTATAAATAACAAAAAAGTCTATACCTTTTTGCAAGCAAGAGTGTTTTTTTTCTAAAACAAGTTAACAGGTGATAAAAGAATCACAATTCACACACCAATAATATTTCACACTGTTTATCCACCTGTTACTGGAATGCTCTACTAATTTGAACTCTAAAATATTTATGTATTTGGTCTATAAACTATCCTTGGTTAAAATTCTGTGTGATCGTGTTCGTTAAAATCACTTCTCGTTCTTGTGTTTCTAGAAGCTCTCATTGTTTTGATTTTGGAGAGAATCTCGTATGCTTCTTGAATTTCCATAAATTTCTCTTGGGCCTCGTCTTTGTTGTTTGAATTTCGGTCGGGATGCCACTTTACAGCAAGTTTCTTGTATCTGCGTTTGATTTCGTCCTGTGTTGCGTCCTCTGTTAGCCCAAGTATTCGATAAGCGTTCTTTTCTCCTCTTGGATCTAATGCCTTGACAAACTCGTCGTAGAAGTTGTCCCAGCCGTTTTTCTGACCTTCTTCATACAAACCCCAAAACACCTCTTTGAACTCCAACCACACAGGCGAATTAAAGAAGTGATTCACTGCATCACGTAACTTCACGGTTTCTCCGTCTTCAGTTGTAACTTGTGCATTGAAATAGAGGAATGATCCCCACAGAGAACAAACAATCAAGCCGCCAAGAGCAAGGTACTGCAGTCGCTTGCAAAATGTCTTTTTATGCGATTTTTCTTTGAACTGGCGGTGGTTTTGAAAAAATATAGCAGCAACTAGAGCAACGTACATTGCACCAGCCTCATCTCCAGTAAGATATGTCAAAGCAATATTAGCAATGAATGATCCTACCAGAGGGTATTTGAAATCACCTCTCTCGCGGCCGACATTTCCTACTAGATACACACCGACTGCTACTCCAAGCGGCACTAACAGAGCCGGAAGCCATGTTGCATCCTCGGGTATCGCCAATCGTACCAAAATACCGTAAAAATAACCTACAAGCATTTGTCCTGCGAATCTCGTCACACTGAAAGATGGCTCTTTTCTGAGCTTTATCTTTCGTTTCAGTTCTTCCACGAAGTAACGCTCGTCGTTCGCGTCGTCAACATATTCTGGAATGCGCCAAAGATCGCGAAACCATCCCAGGCCAAACACGCCTCCAAGGGTTGACCACCAAACGAAAGCTTGAATATCTCGACCCAGATACAAGTGATGTAGGCCAAACCATCCCCAAATCAACCAAATAACATAGGTTAAGAAAAGGCTCCTCTGGGTCGCCATGATGTCCGTCGTTTGCAAAGAAGAAGTGACACATAGATTTGAAACTTTGGCCAAGCGGAAGTACTCGTGACACGCGAATTCACTTGGCGACATTTCATTGGTTACTGCATGTTACATGGCTGTCAGGGACTGGTTGGATAACAAGACTGGGGACGAATGGAAAAGTTGACAGCGCGAAAGACTGGCAGCTAGTAGCTTATTTTGGAAAGAAATCTATTTTGCATGGATGAAACCTGATTCTATCAAATAAATAGAGAATAATACATGGGCACGTGGAGATATGGAATTACATGTGCATATCGAACGAGTGAACGCAGTAAACTAGTGAGATATCAAATGTGAATACGAGAAGATCAATTCCATATCTCCAAGTGTCCATGTATTATTCTGTTTATTATATGAACACTACTATTATCCATTCCCAAACACGAAAACACAGCAACAAAAGAAGACTTATGATTGGCTGATATTTTTACACATAAAAATATTGTATTTTTACATGTGAAAATATATGGCTTTTCTCAGTGGCAGAAATCCCTGTAAAACACTGATGTTTATATAATAAATAAATATATTTGAAGTGTTACAACTGCTATTAGAATTTCAGATGTTTCAGGTGTTTGCTTTGGTAAAATCAATTAAGGTCATTCCCCTGAAATAGAACCTGCACTGAGATTTTTTTTCAAACTTTGCCTATTGAATGTTTATTTCATAGGAACTTAAATTTTGAAATAAAAATAAAGGGTCCCCATGTTCATTTAGGAGCACCAGAACTTTGTTTGTACCCTATAAATCCTTATAATAGCACCATGATTTTAGTCATGACTTCTTGCTCAATTCATATTTCCCATGATTGTTTCTTGTTCCAAACTGAGAATTGGGGCATCTTTATTTAACATAGAGAAATTTATTACTCAATTCAAAACAACAGAAAATAATTATAGGTCACCGTTCTGGTTTTCGAAGATTTGATGATTCACCTCTATGGTGAGGTCCAGCCCTAAAGAAAAAGTCACCATTTCTTTAATTAATGTGCACGCACTAATCACGTGAAATTTTGCTCAGTGGGTATGCAGAGTGCAAAACTGGGGAATCACCTTAAAAGTGAGTATTTATCTGTTTGCCCATTTTTTTTGCTGGACACCTCACAGGTAGCCTTTTGGTAGACATAAAGGGATTGCTGCATTTCAGCTGTTAAAAAAATACTGGAGACTGTTAAAAATATCAAATGTAAGCTTCACACATTTTTTATATTCACTCAAATGAGATGGAGGTTAACTTGATAACCTCACAGTTCTATTAGCCTCCATGCACAAACTATATACCATTTTCACCTTTAATTGTGATACATTTATATTTTTTTATGTTAATATTGTAATTTTTAATATAAGTGCAAAATAAAATGAAGTTGAAATTGTTTCTCATATTTCCTTTTGCTGTAATTGTCATGCCCAAAAAGGGGGAGTGCTTGTCTTGCAGGCCAACTCCTCCTGACACATCAGTAGTTACCAGTAAAAACAAGGATTAGCCTCAATACTAGGAGGGGGGTTAGAAAAACGATGCAGTGTACTTGAGTTACAATGGCACATGAAAGGGGTATGTGCCTTATCTGTGAAAATGATATACAAACCTTGGAACAGAGCCTCCTGTATAAAACTTTGTAGAGTAACCTCCAGCCCCCATCCCCTCGGCCTGAATAATACAATGGACACTATTTTCTTTTTGCATGCTGATCAGTTTGTCCTTCACTTTTTGAGAAAATGAAGTAACAGATCTTTGGTCACATATTGCAGTGAAATTCTTAATTTAAGAGTTTTCTGAACAAATATAATATGGCATGGCAAGTGTCATAAATTGGAGTACATGTAAGCTAAGTGCATAAATGATTAAGAGATTTCTGCAAGCACCTACACTGATCCAAAAAATTCCCACAAATGTTTGACAGAACCTTTTTATTGTGGAGTACAGGCAGCACAATATATTCTTATTTTTCAAGAACTGTTTTCTATTGCTTTTCTTGATGAATGACTTTGACCGACTCTAGCTGTAGGTCAACTCGTGAAGGATAAACAACTTTAAGCTGGCCATCACTGTTGACTACTCTAACTTGCTCAAGCTCTAACTTTCCCTGAGATGTTGCACATGCCTCAGCACTGGCTGCAGTTTCCCCTTCAGCTTTGGAGCACAATCCAGCTTCAAGCATTTTGCATATAAGTTTGCCCATAACAGACTTGCAGGTAGCCAGATCAGTTGGTGATGTGACTTCCAAGAGCACATCAAGCTTCTTTGCTGTGATCTGTCATGGATAGGGATAATGGAAATTATTGACTGGAAGCACTTGAAAACAAAGAAGAGGATTATGTACTGCCTACCTCAGTGTGTCTTGTTTGTGCTCTTGAAGGATTGTTTTTTATATAATCTCACCTTACTTCTCTCACTGTTAGTCACTGGTGGAAGAGAAACAACAGCTTTAGTAGAATCTCTAACCACAGCATACATCTCTGCTCCTTCAACAAGATTTAAATACCTACAAAGACAAAAAGAAAAAAAAACTGACTGTAACAAAATGGACCAAGAAAATACTGTTGGTGTTTTCATACATTTTTCATTCATTATACTTCATTCTAATGAAGCTGTTTTATTGGGTTTCAAATGTTGAAAGTGGAGTCTAAATCAAATTAATTACCCTTTGTTTACTACAATTGAGGCCAACCAGATGGTAAAACTGAAAAAATAGATTCCAAACTCAAATTAATTGTTGTGGTGCTTACCCAACCATGGTGTTGCTTAATAAATTGTAAGCTAGCTCAAACTGTTGCTGCTTTTACGTACTTGCAGGTCAAAAAAGAAAAAAAAGTATGTGCTGCACTTTCGTTGGGGTCATTGGTTGGTCAAGAAAATATATGAAAAGAAAGCTGCTAAGAGAATCAATCGTAAATTTATATTGCCAGCAGAGTGCATGGTGTAGGGTATAAATATTGTAAATTCAAATGGTCTCCGAGCAGTTTTGCATGTG
>OMLO01002836.1_pt1 | contig 14171 bp, 11 predicted proteins | sample 1674811 | NCBI WGS metagenome assembly OMLO01 (sample SAMN06265003, study PRJEB25207) | coral metagenome | isolation source: Coral host | place: Mexico:La Bocana,Puerto Morelos, Mexico | collected 2008-11-13
CGTAGAACGATACGATCTAGGAAAATCAAAACGACGGAGTCGGTAACAGAACACCCATTCTGCTTATGAATTTATCGTTTCCCCATCCAGGAGGACTATACATGGGTATCAGTAGATCATTAGGCCAGTGTCTTATGGTTAGTTTTCACTAGCGACGAAGTGATAGTCGAAATCATAATCAGAAGCGTAGAACGATACGATCTAGGAAAATCAAAACGACGGAGTCGGTAACAGAACACCCATTCTGCTTATGAATTTATCGCTTACGATCTAGCGAAAACTAGACTGTCGGAGGCGGAAACAGAAGCGGAAGAATGAAGTAATCACAATGCTCGATTTCGGAGGTTGTGATTGTTTGGTTCTTCCCTTCTTCTTCCGACTCTGAAAATCTGATTTTCACGAGAGTCCCTACTTACAGATGCAGTGCACACTCTATTTACGTAATAAACAGTTATCTGAGACGTACCACTTCCTTCCTCGGGTTTCTTGGGAGGAGGGTCGTCCAATGCGACAGCTTGATACACAGTTGCTAATTGATAACAAAAAGAATATGTTCACACTCACAAGGCTAAGCTAAATCTAAACTAAAAATACGATATTTATCAAAACCTGACTAGCAAGAAGAGTTTATCCTTTTTAGAACAAGGTCCTCTAACGTGTTAATTGGTGTCTAGTGTTTGACTCACCGACGTTAGATGCAACTTCTGTTTCACTTTGATCATTGAGATATTGAGGCGTCCCTTGTAAGACAAGGAAACGATAACTAAAATAAGCGTGTAGATTGATAGATACCCACCTACAAGATAACTCCTCCATAAGGTTACTAGCTAGAACTAAGTATTGAGAGAGGAAGGCATGCCCAACAAAAGCTGTTCACGTAATTTTGGACATCAAACTAGTTAAATATAAAAAGGCTTCCTATAGGGCTGATTCAATTTTGTTTTATTTACCTTCCTTTTGTGCACTATCCTTTAAAATGTCTGTTGAATCTGAAACTGTGTGAAGTAGTGCGTCTGTCAAGAAGAGGGAAGTACAAGAATATTAACATTTTCCTTGTAAACTACAGACCATAAGCCAAAAAAAATCAATCAATCAGTCAATAATGTCTTTCTTCATTTAATAACGATACATTTCAATTGGTACAAGGAATGAGGTAAGAACTTCTTAATTATATGAAAGATATTAAAGACTACTACTACTAAATTTGCTTGTTCTTTTTTTATCCGGGAGTAAATGTCCACTAAGGACCTTATGTTTTTTAAAGTAATCTATCTGCCATGCGGAGCTTGAGAACGATTTCAATGTTTGTTACAGTTATTATTATTATTATTATTATTATTATTATTATTATTATTATTATTATTATTTGTTGAGTAAGAAAAGCCCCAGGCCCAGGCCCAATTTCATGGCGTATTGTGTCGATTCGTGTTGCATTAGATTTACAGGTTCTTTCCCTGCCTGAAAGAATATCCGTACTGGTCCTTCGAGCGCCCGATGAAGGAGAATAGTATCGGCGATGGATAATAGCAGTGTAGAATCGAAACATGACGGAAAAGGCGACAAATTTGCAAGTGGAATCAGTCGCTGCGGAGGACGGAAACACATTCGCGACACGTGAACGGAACCTTCCTAGCTATTTGAGCGATTACACTGATGTTCCTCGTCAAAAAAAGCTCCTTGTAGAGTCTATCTTTTTTTTTATTTTTTGGTTCATTAGCGTTCCTTTGGGAATCTGTGTGTTGAGAACGTGCAAGAGCAGTAGTTCGGGAAACCGATCTAGATAAAAAGAAGCATTGCTTCTAAAGATCTAACCCGTCCTTCAGGCGTGTTCGAAGCAAAAAGACTGCCATTTGGTGACTGTATCGCCATACCTTGCCCACTGCGTTGTGAGGCCGCATGCAGAAGACAACACATACTTTTACAGATGTACATGGATGACATCATGACATCACTTGAGACAGATGTAATGTTTAGCGTTACACACTGGCGTGACCCACCTAGCCTCATGTAACAAAGCATGCTGGGATTAAAAGTGAGAATACATGTGCTTCCAACATGGCCAGTGTGTTGACTTCGTGTTATCTTCTGTGATGCACACCCTCGTTCAGAACATTACAACAGAGGATGAACCTGTAGACACCCGTGATCAAATTTATTGAGGTTCTTGCAAAAGCAGGCTCAAAATACGACGTTGGTGTAGCAGTAGGTAGACTTAATGTGCTAGACGATACGCCGGTGGAAGTGTAAGTGGATCGGGTTGCATGAAAGCTCTGGGAGTCCAGTGGACATTGAGTATACAAAGCGGGGATTCTCACAGAAACTTGCGATGTTGTTTGATCCATTGTAAATGTTAGCGTCATTTACAATCAGAGATAGAATGGCTATGCAGAAGACCTGGTTACTTGAATTGACTTGGGATAATGAGTTCCCGGATGAGCTTAGGAAGAGGTTTCAAGAGTTGTTCCGTCAACTTCCAGAACTGTGCTACGCGCGAAAGAACTGTAGACTTATCGTCGTTGGTTTAGGAGCCCCGAGTTTCTGTTCAAGAGAAAAAAAGGATTGGCCTTAAAAGAAAGGCGTCAAAGTGGAAGAACGTTCTGAACACTCTCTAGCTGAGACAATAACTTAACGCAACAGATTTTTCAGCCATGGTTTGACTCCTTGAAGTACCCACTACGTGGGTGTTGACATTTGTTGCCAACTAAGGAGTCGTTCCTGGCTCCTAAACTGACGCTAGGAAGTGAAACGTTGGCACCAAGAATGCAAGTCATGCGACAGCAGACGTGCGAAGCCAGCAACGAAAATCATGGCACCAGTCCGCTACCGATGAGGGCGTTTTCCAAGTGCTGTTTCGATTATGCTGGATCCATCTGGCTGCTGAATGCCTTCCCTATTACTAACGACCTTTCCTCGTTTCATTGTTATAGTCGTTCACTTGTTGATACCAAATTCCACATGTCCACTCCGAATACACGCACCGTTTGGACCAGAGCCTCTATCTGCCTCTCAATTTCCCCATATGTTCGGACCGTCCATCAAGAGAGGATGCATGTTAATTCCTGTTTGTCCCCTGTTCAAGACACATCTTGAAGTATTTTGTCGTAGTTGAATGTCAGCGGTATCAAGATGATCACAAAAAAAAAACACTGGTGACAGGTAGTCTCACTGGAAGAGACCTCGTCTGCCTTTATTTCTCCAAGTGCCGCTTTCGCGGAGAACAGAGTTGTCTTCCATGTTCTTTTCCTTGATTTGCGAAGTCATTTACCATTATGTGCAGTCCCAACTGACTCTAAACATTCTAGCGTCCATGAATGTTGTATTATAGCGTAGGTCTTTTTTTCATTTATCTAATCTATTGCCAAATTGGTCTTCTTTCTTTTACGGCTTTCAATATCACATTATCTATCAAGCAGCCTTTTTGTTCATCAGGAAAATGTTCCCTGCTTTCTAGGAGGTCGTACAACTGAATTACAATAATCCCGTCGCCATTTTCCACTTAAGAGCGAGAGAGGTGATAGAACGTGGATATTTTCTAGTTATATTCTCTCAATCATATCTTTCACAATAACTATAGTTCGTCATTCTGTCAGGCGTGGTGGTAAATTACAACTGGCTACATATTCCTGGAGTTGCTATGCTTTTCTATTATGCAGACCCATACAGTTCTTTAACCAGTGACCTTAAATTTAATCAGGCCCTGGGGCCTTCCAGTTTGGCACCGTTTTCAGATGTTTCTTTAATTCACTGGCGTTAATCTTCTCTTCACTTTGTATCGGGTCTGTCTCGAGGTATTCTGTAGCTCCTCCTTTACACCTTTCCATCACTCAGCATCTTTGATATTATTGTCACTATTATTATAATTTTATTATATCCTATTCTATTTTATTGGTGGAGACTCTCTGGGTAGTGGAAAGCTCTTAAAAGAAAGCCGGATTCTTTCGAGTAATGACCTGGATCAGAGGGGATCCACCATATTTTTCGACTACTTAGGTTGAACCGGAAAGCGTCAGCGTACAGACTGTACATGACAAGCTTACAGTGCAACGAGTTACAAAACTTGTTTGGCCATGAGAGAGTAGTTGTAAAATTTAAAACATGCCTTGGACGCCCTGCTTAGTGGCTGCGACCCAACAAAATACAGCCCAATTAATCCCAACAACAAACATCTTTGTGTTTTCTTCTTCCGCTCCCAGTAGCTCCATAGCTATGTACAAAGTAGCTATGTACGTATACGTTGCTCTGAAATGCTGCTCTATATTAAAGGATTCATGTACCTTCAGAGGCTGGAAGAATTCCTTCATCATTGACGTCACTTTCACTGCCCTGCACAGTTGTTACTGCAAAAACGCAAATAAATTATCACAAAGCGGGCAATGATAGACAACAGAAGGGTCATGAAAAAGGGCTGTTAAAGTCCTTAGAAATACTAAAATATAGTATTTCTAGTTGTTGATGCCGTGACTTAAAAAAAAGGAGTTGACTGTGATACTCTGGAATACTAAAGTTGAAAGATATACTGTGCACATTTGATCGTCAAGATGTTCATAAACATGTGTCACGAAGAAACTAACCGTCATTGTTCTGTGATGAGTGATGTTCATGTCGATTTTTTTTCTCATCATATGCTGGAGCTGATGAAAAATAACAAACCAAGAAGGCAAACTTGAGCTTTTTTAGATGAGAATGAAAATACGGCAAGTGAATGCAGAGACCAGAAGTAAGTGTTACATATCAAAGTTATAGAACATAATCAGCGAGAAAATGAATCCTAATTTCAAGAATTCAAGCAAAATTAATCACTAACGGCTTGAAACACTCTTTCCCCATTCATTCCTTCCTTCACTTATTCGTTCGTTCGTTTGCTTATGCAGTCATTCATTTAATGCCAGTTCGTATTATGGGGTTTCTTTTAATTGTGCGAAATCAAGAGTAGAAATCGTTCGTCCTCTTTTTTGATTTAGGTTTCAGTATCCTTTTGTTTATTTTTCAAACGCTTCTGTTATTACCTGTAATATTAATTTTGGCTTTAGAATTTTTTTGAAGCTATTATATCTATTTCTTTTGTAACCAAGTAGTGCATGTTGTCAATAGGTGGTATAGAATGGATATTCCTGTGTTTTTCATTTTTTGAAAATTACCTACCTATAAACATTTCATTATGACCTTCAAAGAAATTCTTCTTCTCTGCATTTTCTCAAAAGAAACAAGAGCTTTGTTAAATGACTCTAATCATTTATTTAGTTATTCATTTATTTATTTGTTTGTTAAAATAGATTGTTCTACGGTGATTGCTTAGTATTGTATTGCGCATCCCTACTGCGCACGACTTTAGCCATTAGCGCGCGCAGGAGTGCCTGCACGTATACAACGAAAGAGAATTCCCTCAAGCTAGGTTCGATAGCGAAATAAATACTTGTTTTCTCTCAAACGAGCATTACATAAATATAGCTTTAAAATTATCCTCTTTAAATTAAAAAATGTAGAAAAAATTGTGCGGGAGGAAAAAAGAGATATAGCTAATTGAGTGCACAGAACCGTTACTCGAGGATACAAATTATGATCTCCAAACCGACGACTGGAGGAACGTTTTGAGTCATTGTTATTTAAAATTGTGTAGTTGTTCCATAAATGATATATACATTGTTCCAAGTGCCCCAGACTTTCTGGCTATCAACATTTTTTTCAAATATTGTTTTAATAACCTTTGCTTCCAGCTGCCGCAAAACGTAACTTAAGTGCCCAAAGAGCAATTGAAATAGATGACTATGACAAAAAATATTATGAAATAATTAATAGGTCATTTTTGGGATTCTGAGACAGTGTCATAATGATAATTATGTAATAAAGAAGTAATAATTCTCCAACATTTCCCAGTTTCCTGCAAATCAATAGAAAGGTTAAATATGACGTTTTACGACAAGCGCAAAACATTACTTCTGATTTTCTACTGTTTTCTTCTGTCACAAAAATATATTCATATGTCCTCATATTCCTTGGGGTTTATTTCTTGAATAGAACATTTGCATTACATTACATTTCTTTTTCTGAAACAGGTATCATTACACATGACAACAAGAAAAACGTCAAGAACCTTGGAAAAGTTATCAGTCACTTTACAAATGACAGTAGCTGACACTTATCGATTAAAAACGTTGTAATAAAGTTTCTTACCAGAGGCGACACAATCTTCAATGAAGGTAATCAAGTTGCCTTGTTTATCTTTAAATAGCTTCGTGTCTTTGGGTCTGTGAGTGGAATATCAAATATGAAGACATGCTCGATATTGACTACACAGTTATCTACTACTGATCTATCAAAGCCTTTAGTACAACAATAATATTAATTCACACTATTCAGGTACACAGAGAGGTAAGACAAAAAAGAAGTTATATTATCAAAATATTATCAAAGAAATACACTCGGCTTAAAGTGCCTATGAAATGAAAAATAGTTGCAGCTTATTTGACAAGCTTTTCAAAAATATTGGAATATCTTTTTTCGTTTTAGAGATATTGCCGTTTTTCTATTATGCAAATTAGGAAAGAGACTGGAGCCAAGAGAGTTCCCATGACAACAACACTATGGTTATTATTTAGTTTCTTTTGTGATGAACATTACTGGTGTCAAGTTTGAAGAACACTGCTCTTATATTTCCAGAGATATTCTTTATTTAGTATTTTACAATTTTAGTTGCACACCTTATGACGTCATCACTTTACTAATTTGCATAATAGAAAGAGTCAATATTTCCAAAACGAAAAAAGATATTCCAAAAAGCCAAAAAAGCCTGTCAAATAAGCTGCAATTATTTTTCATGTCATAGGCACTTTAACTTAAGTGGCTTCCTACAGTTTTGGTGAATTTACAACTGCCCAGCCTCGTTTGTTCTTCCTTTCTTTGTTTTCTATTTTATGTGAAACTTAAACTACCAGCGTACAGTCTCTTTTTAGGAAGAACGACCCAAGTACCTAAGAAGAGACTGGACACTGGTAAGTTAAATGACGTTTTCCTCAAAACCTACTGGTATGACCCCACCTGAAAATTTCAGAAATTAGAAAGATCAAATCAGATTTACCATTCATGCAAAACAAAATAAAAGTCTGTTAGAGAGATATTTCGAAAACTAAGAAAATGTGAAATTTTCAAATAGCTTATCATCTTACACATCTAAACGTGATTCATCCCTTCAATTGAACTGTGAATATTTCGTCATAGGTTGTATAGTAGGTTTTTGAACAATCCTCATTTTACAACCTTGGATCACAAACGAATTTCGTATGCCCTATATTTAAGCGTGCGAGAAAGCAAGAGTAAATTAGAGTCGTCTTTAACCGCTTGTTATCGACCTTTTTGGACATTTTTTATTGGCCCTAGGCTAAAACATATGGTTGAACGGAGTTTGAAATACTGAGTACTGAAGTGATTTTCGTTTCTTCTTAGGGTTTTCCATGCGTGATTTATACTGACGTCTGGCAAGCAGTCGTAGCGCGCGCTACTGAGTCTGGGAAAACTGTGGAAAGCCACCTTTATATATTTACGCCGGTATTGTTGGATTCTAGTTAACGAACAAGAGGAGACTATAAAAAGGAAAAAAAAATAAATAGAAAATACTTGTAAAAAAAGAATAAAATGATAAGAAGAAGATATAATTGTCCTTTTACTTACAAATGAAACCTTTTATGTTTTCTGCTTGTGATGAACTTGTGCAACATTCTCTTTGTATGTTTCTTGGTCAAGCGTCTCTTCATTGCATCTGTTGTTTTCTTTTTCAACTGTAGATTACGGTTAACTAATAATTTAACTCGGCGACATTTCAGGCGTGCAGGGTGATGGTGATGACCTAAGAAACCAAAATCGTGAGTTGAAAATAGTTTGCTAAACAGTACCATAGTTTGTAGGAGATAGCATAATGTTCATCATTCTATTGAAAACCATAATAAAGCAATGTAATTTAATCGCATGCTGAGCTTGCAATGGTAAATAAGCATGGGATTAACGGTTTCTGGTTTATCTTGTAATAAATATAATTTGAAAACATGTAGATATATATCTCAGTAGCAGAATAAAAAGCAATACTTACTGGTACTACAACAAGATCAACTTGGTGAATGTGGCACCCTTTAAAACTTCAAGCGACCAAGTGAAAAGAAAGATACCATCAGTACTAACCTCTGAAGTGTGTGTGACCATGATAAGCTAATGGTTTGGGATTCTTTGAATGTCTCAAGTGTTTAACATTAAATAGCTGCACGTGTTTATGATGATGGTCCTTCAGTCGCCTTCCTTTGTGTCGTCCCCAAACAACACTAATCAGTAACACAAGTGTGACAAAAGCACTGACAATACAGCCACATCTCATTGTGTCGGATAATTATTTAACCAAACGTTTTGTTGTGTGAAGTTTAACTTGATTCTGTTTATCAAGGCCACCTAGATAATTATACTTGAACTGAAGCCCGAAGCTGTTGACTTTGAAAGTGTTGAATTGATCAAGAATTTCAACTAGAATAAATAATCAACAATCTTTTGAACTTTTGTAATAAATAAGTAATGGCTAACATGTCAACTATCCCACTTTCTGAAACGTTTTATCGCATGACAAAAGTGTAACAATGCTATCTTTGTGTTCAACGTACTGAAGGAAATCGCAAAAGAATGCTACAAATTATGTTATAATTGTTTTCTTTCATCGTTTGGTATTTTTCCGCGAAATTTCGTACAAGCAAAGTGGGCGTAACTTGTAGTCAAAGTAGTCAGGTACCAGGCCTTCGCTTTGAGATGTTGGACTTGGTGGAGTGAAAAAGCTTAGAACATGTAATGGTCGATAATGAGCATGGCATGTAAAACACTTGGTGTGTTCAGAAATCATATAATGACAGCACATTCATGTCACACTCTCTAGGGAGTTGCAGAAGATGGCGTAAAGTTATATGGAGACTGATTTCTGCCTCGTGACCGGACATTTCTTATTATCAATGTTGTCCGTAATTCTTAATTTCCTCTCAACATTTAATGGTTGCTCTTTCGTTTGCTTTGTATAGACAGAGGATCCAAATGTCTCTTGGTGATGGTGTTTTCTATGAGGTAACGTCTTAAAACAGAAAGAAATGCAAATAACGAGGCGGGTGTAGCGCGCCGCGTCAAGGAAAATCCCTTTTCCACGCAGGACATGACATTTTAATGAAAGAGCAAGACAAATTCTTGAGAATGGACAGGCAGTGCGGGTCCGTGATTGGTTTAGGGTAAATACCACCTGAACACCGAGTAAAATCTCTCTATAAAAATTGAGAGTTACCTGGAACACTAAGATTTCTAGAAGATAAAGATACTTTTTTCCTCATAAACAAGTCACGAACGGAGCGACTGTTCGTTTGGAAGCAGTACTCTCCTGCAGTGTTGAATAGAACTGGTGAGTGATATCAGTAACTATTCTATTTTCCTCTTGCTGTGTATTTTATTGCTTCCAGAAGTTTGGTGGTACAAAAATATCTTGTTTTTAGTCCAGGATCTGCTTGAAATGAAACTGCATATTTTTATATGCAGGAAAACAATGTTTGTATGAGACATTTTCAGTAGACTAATTGACCAGCGTATAGTTTGTTTGTTTCATGCAGTATAATGAAGATTTTAGATGCGTGCTATAAGTGCATCACTCTGACCCTGCCGGTCCTAGGGAGTCTGTGTACTCATTAGCGCTCTTTCATTTCCTTTTAAGATATATTTACAATAAGGTGGCGGTTCTTGTGTTTTAAGTGATTTCCTGGGGAGAGGCGGCTATCTGTTATAACATATGAAACCAAACAAATTACCTTTGACAATTTGTTATAGGGGCTATTTAATACTAAGGTAATTTATCACCCCAGCAGGTTTATATTCATTAATTCAAACATTGCAATTGAGCGAAAGCGATTTCTGCAATATTACGGCAACTTCGTCAATAAGACCAAAATGGCCGTGCAGTCTTTTACTATCGATGCAATACTGGGGAAACGACAAGAATGTGCTGCTGTCAGGACGGTTGAAAGCAGTTCTGGAAGCTTCGACGAAGAAAAAAATGATGAGAACACGGGTAAGTTTTATGTTGATAGCAATAAATTATCCATCATTTGAACTGAATGCTCTATTGGTGGTTGCTTTATATTCATCAGGGTTTGTTAAAGAAAATCGGTACATGAGAGAACAAAAGGAAAATTACAAGGAAGATTTGAAGACATTTCAGTCCTCACACAATGATGCCTGCCTCATTCTTAAAAGGCGTCGAAGGCGCACGGCATTCACAAGGGGTCAACTGAAATCATTGGAACATAAATTTATAAAAAAGAAGTACTTATCCATCAGCGAGAGAAACAACTTAGCCAAGAGCCTGAAGTTAAGCGACGCTCAAGTCAAGACATGGTTTCAAAACAGACGGACTAAGTGGAAGAAACAAATCTCTACTGAGCTTGAGTCAGGCCTGCTCGTGGACAGGAACCCCTCGCCTTGTGTTCACTCACCGCAGTGTTCACCTTTTCAATCCCGAACTTTTTTCGGCCAAACCATGGCGACACCAGAAGTAGAACCTTGGCTTTATCCTTTAGAAAATTGGTTCCAGACCTGTCATGTACGAGACATGTATTCATATATGTCTCTGTACAATTATACGTTTCCCTACTACTGAAAGACAACCATTACCAAGCCCTGAACTCAACGGTATTGACTGAAAGCCAAGTTTTAGTTATATGTAAGTTATAAATCATGTGTGAGCATTTAACTAGTATCGATATGTTGATGGCACGACAACGTTTACTTGCAACATTTAGTGAAGAACCTGAACATACTAGAACACCAATTTGTTGTATCTAAGGTGTGAGTAATAGTTCAACGCAGAGCGTCAGCAATGGTGCACTACAGTTTATATTCAGCCCAGTGTGACGTCACAGTGTATCAAGATGTCTATTTTTCATTCAATTTGTATTGTTATATTCTCATAATTATCTGGGTTGCAAACGCCATCGTCCCGTACCTTTATCTTAATAATAACTGGGCTCGATTCAAATTAGACTTCCATAAATTTCAGTGCCGCGTTTGTATGATCTTTTCATTTATCTCATTGTCCGGCATAAAGCGCTACAAGCACACAGTAGATTTCCTCTAAAACCATATCGTATGAGGAGGATGATAGATTTCCGATACCGGGTACAAACCAATTATACAAACTAGAAAAAGTGTTCGCTATAGCTGCCCACGCTTTTGATATCCTGTTTATTGGATGTGTATTGAATACAAAGATTGTGTATACAACTGCTGAGAAATTAACTTTTGAAGTCAAATGCTGGAAGATGCTACTAGAAGATGGCGAAGCTCGAAGGCGACGAAACAAACGCGAACTCGTAGATGCAAGACCTTCAAATGCTGCAAGATGCTGCTAGAAGACGAAGCTGACGAAACGCGACCTCGTGGTTGCAAGTACCCGACAACCCCGCGGCGCTTGCTAAAATATTACCAGAGACGACCGTGCGCGCTTAGTTTCGTCAAATCGAGCACGCTTCGCCCACTACAAAAACATTTCTTACTTTTTCAACAAATATTCTTTGTCCTTGAGTACGGCCTCGGGCCGTACTCAAGACCTCGGGCACAGTTTTTCCCAATACGGACCTCCCGGTCGGCAAATAACATATATATATATTTAATAAGCAGGATGAACGGAAATAGCTTGGTAAAATAACTAATTTGTATCAGACATGCAAAATAAATGCAGATTAAAATCATTTAAATAACTGATATTTGAACAAATATATGTAATATATATATGTGTGAAAAAATAAATCAGGCACAAAAAACTAGAACTAAAAAGAAAGCGGCTTTAGGAAGATTGAAAGCTTCTTGAAGGTCTTCGCTGTGTGACGTGGAGACCCTCTATATCTAAAGCTGCTTTTATCTTTATATTCAATTAGTAGTGAACTTTAAGCTTCTCGGAAGGCGGTCAGGAATCAGGTTAATTCAAAAGTATCATTTTAATTAATCCTTCGTGTTAATCCTAACCCATTCAAAGTAAAAAAAAAAGATAACAGACCAAAAAAAAAAAAAACAACTGTTTTGAAATATATTTGTTTCCTGGCATATGTAACAGTTGCTGATAACAGAAACAAAACGTGAACAATTAAAATCACATTGGCGAAAACTGGGCACAAGTTTTGCCGTATGTGTACGTACAGCGTGTCATACCAGACATGCGAAATTAACCCACATGTACAAACCCTCCCAAGTTCCCAAATAAGCTGAAAATGTTACATGTCATACGCATTAGATGCTCAAGTTCGTCATGTTTTATTAACATGTTTCAAGTCATTTTAGTTTACAGCAATACACTAGAAATAGTGTTCACTATAGCTGCCCCCACTTTTGATATCCTGTTTATTGGATGTGTATTAGGATTGAATACAAAGATTGTGTTTACAACTGCTGAGAAATTAACGTTTGAAGCCTTTTATTGACCTTCAAATGCTACAAGATGCTACTAGAAGATGGCGAGGCTCGAAGGCGACGAAACCCCAAACGCGAACTCGTAGATGCAAGACCAAATGCTGCAAGATGCTGCTAGAAGACGAAGCGGAGTGACGAAACGCGACCTCAACAACTGGTTGCAAGTACCTGACACAACCGTGCGCGCTTGCTAAAATTTTACCCGAGACGACCGTGCGCGCCTAGTTCGCCCACTACAAAGACATTTCTTACTTTTTCAACAAATATTCTTTGCCCTTGTATGTATACACCCGGGGACTCCTAGGGTGCCTCCTCGGGTTTTGGCCTCTGGACCAAAACACTGCGGGCGCAATAAAAGTAAGGTAACATAGTCAATGAACAAAGATGTTTCATTATCTTTTTCAGTGGTTGAGATCAACTTCGATCCTATGCAGCGCAGCGCAACTTTGATCACACGCAGCTATTGCAGTGGTTTTCAAAACCTTAAGAAGTCATACTATTTAAGTTAACCCTTTAAATAAAAATGGATGTTTCAAGCAGGTCTAAATTGCTGTGACCTTGTTTTAGTGTTTTTTTTTAACGTATCTGTGAGCAAGTATTTTCTTGGTCAAAATTAACTTTGAGGCTTTTTACCTAAAATGGCAAGTAATCCTGAAGGGTTCTCAGGCTGTTTTGCTTCAATGTCAACAAATCCTTGATCTTCTAAAAGCTGTTTGTATTCTGTCATTGTTCGTTCCTTGCCATGAGTCTGCACAAGCATGTTTAGGGACTGTAGAAGAGTACCTCTAGGTCCTGTTTTGTTTTCATTCAAAAACCTTTCAGCAATGAGAAGACCACCACCTAATTAAACACAGCAAATCAAGTTATTACCAAATACTATGGCCTGAGCAATAAGGCCAAAAATGGCTATAACAGCCCCTTTCATGCATTGTACCCTTTTACATGAGTCTCAGGGGGGTGTGGTCCACCCCTTACCTTTTGCATAACGTACTCCTTTCAGAAAACCTTTCATTGAAAAAGGTACCTCTATCACATACTCAGGACATTGCATCTCTTTTCTAAACCCTTGAAATGAAGTTATGATATAGTGCATAATAAATTAGATGATACATCCACAAGGTGCATCTGTTTGAAATATCTTAATATCCCTTCTAAGTACTCAACTGTCAGATTTCCTTACCATTCATATACCTCAAGTTCCAAATCCCTAGGTTAGTAGACTTGACTCCAGATTGAGTGGTCTGGGTACAACCCTGGCCGGGGACATTGTATTGTGTTCATGGGCAAGACACCTTGATTCTCACAGTGGCTCTCTCCACCCAGGTGTATAAATGGGTACCGGCAAATTTAATGCTGGGGGTAACCCTGAGATGGACTTGCATGTTAATATTCCTAAACCGATAAGGTCCAGCACTGATGTGCCACTTGGTTCATATGGAGACTTTTTTATGAGGAATTTCAACCAAAAGACCATTCATGGGGAGGGTATGGATAGGTTCTAAAACAATGCAATGGAATACCTGGAGACAAACACTTGAATACATTTGAGAGTATCAAGCCCACTTTTTCTTCTGGCCAATCAGGAAGTACACGGCACAATATGTACAAATCAGCCTTAGGTAGATTAGGTTCAAGGAAGTTGCCCACAACATAAGAAACATTTCCTTGATTGGGGCAATCCTCAGAAGATGGACGAAAATGATGAGCAG
>OMLO01002837.1_pt1 | contig 14170 bp, 13 predicted proteins | sample 1674811 | NCBI WGS metagenome assembly OMLO01 (sample SAMN06265003, study PRJEB25207) | coral metagenome | isolation source: Coral host | place: Mexico:La Bocana,Puerto Morelos, Mexico | collected 2008-11-13
CATTTGCAGTTTTACAAACCTGGCAAGAAGAAATGACGAGGATGGGGAACTGCTGCTTTCTTGAGCGCTAACCGTCGATGTAGTTGGCGCACTGCTACTAGCCGCCGCAGCAGCTGCCGCCATCTGCCGCCGTGCTGGAAGTCTTTCTAGCCGCTCCCTCGTCTGCTGCACTTGCTGTCTCTCTAGCTGTAACTGTTGTTGAAGTAACTGAAGTTGTGACTGCATAGGCATGGGAGCCTGGGGTTGCTGAGCTTGTCGTCGAACACCAGAGAGCTGGGACAGAAGCTCTGCTATAGGATCCATGCTCTCACGGGCAGAAGTGGACGAGGAAGATGAAGAGGAGGAAAGACCACTGCCCCCAGATCCTCCAAAATGCATATTGGTTGCTCGTGGTCGTGGAGGTCTAGGTATTCTTCCACTAACTGCCGGATGAAATAAACGTCTTACATGTCGTACGGGAGGGGGCTCACCTCGCTCGTCGTAGAAACTCAGTTAAAGAACACAACAACAACAACAATTACTTCCATTTGAATGGTGCTACAAAAACCCTAAGTAAGAACTACCTTCATGAAAGTACTACCCAACAGCTTTCAATTGAATGGTCACAAACTATAGTTCTAAGCATAATTTTAAAAATTAAAATCATAAAGCCACTGATTCAAGGTGGTGAAAGGGATATACATATAAATCTTCCAATTCACATGCTGGGAATGGCGAGCTGGGATGGCACAGTGGTGAAAGAGTACTATTTACATGTATGTTGCCTGGGTTTAAATCTCTGAACTGGGCTCTCACTCGCGATCCGTTGGTTTTCCCCCGGGGAGGAACTCCTAAAGGGGTACCAAATATGGGCATGACTCGAGCTTTATTTGATCCCTAAATGTTACCACTTAAAACAAAATAGGCTTCACTACCAGTCGCTGTTCAAGGAGTCTGTGCTAATAGACCGGACTCAAGAGATCAGTGGAAATCAAGCCAACAGAATTCAATTTTGTACTTGAATACATAATTTGCATTTCAGTTGATATGTAAAGGATATTAGCATATCTGGCCTACTGGGTGCTCTATGCTCTAGTGTCAAATGAGCAGCAAAGTCGTCTGTCACATGATTAGGGTCGCCACCTGGTAAGGCTGCACACACTGGACATACCTTGGAGAATAAAACAATTGTAATATATACTTTTAATATGAAAAGCAAATTGTTTCCATATTGTAAACCGGTGTGTCAGTTTCATAAAATAATTGAAAGAATTGAGGGGGAGGGCAGCTAGTAGGAGGAAAAAAATGTTTAGGTATGAACTGACAAGGAAGAATGTAACTTTAGGCTTAAGTGGGTCACAGGGGCATTCTGATTAAATGCACTTATCTGCAACCCACCCACAAATGTATTCAAGCCATTTCCATTCAAAAGCATAATGTTGAAAAGTTGGATGAGGGAGAGGGGGATTACAACAAAATATTTTCTTGTGAACTGGGAGAAAGGACATTTTATTATTTATCAGCATTATGGTTTAGTCAATGTTTTCATATCTAAGAAATTAAAATTCGTCCATTTTTAGCTGCTGTCATTGGTACACAATGTTTTAAGACATGTTAGAGTAACAGTAAGTTTTTTCAAGACAGTGAACTTGACATTAAACACTTACCACTTCAATTGACGCATCACTGTGCTCTGACGCTACATGTTCCTGCAGAGCTGTTTCTGTAAACCCCATTTTACCACAATAAGGACAAGTGAAAGCCTGTGGCTGGTCTGCTGTAAACGCTTCCCCTCCATAGTAAAGTTCTATCAATCAGTCAAACACAAACCAAAAACAATTTTAATATTTAAAGTCCTTTTGAATAACAAGTTCTTTTCACAGTTTTACTCTTTCATTCCCCAAGACCATGGAAGGGATAGCCTTGGGACATCCACCCACTCTCCTCAAGAAAAATCTGAGAGAGGGTATCTGTTTTTTTACTGATAATAATATTGTCTTTGAGATGAGGTGATTTTCCCTTGATGTCTGGAAAATGACCTGATTGGTTCATCAATGTACCATAGAGATCACAATAAAAATATGCTACATTTTGCGAGTGAATTTTCAAACAAGGAACATGGTTCTTAATGGCAATGCACAGAAACCCATCTCTAAATTTTCTTGAGGAGAGCTGGTGACTACACATGGCCTAGCACATGGATCAAACCAGGCCTGGATGGAACCCTAGTTAGCAGACAATTCATTTCTGGTTTTCAACAGAGCGCAAGCAAAAAAGAATAAAAAACAAACCTTAAAACAATGATAAACTATATCATACAACAGTTGTGTACCATAAACAATGGCACATAAGCCACATTTGCATATAAGCCCCACCCTGAGTCTTGAAAACGAATTTTTGAAAGAAAGGAAAAAATCCTTGGAAAAAATTGAAATAATTCATAAGCAGAGTCTTGAAATGTCTTACATCTGCATGCAGTGTTTATTTAAATTTTGTGAGAGTAGAACATGCAGTAACCAGGATATCAACTCACTAACATGAAAACAGAGAAGTACTAAAACTTTGGCTCTGTAATAGTCTGAAAATCCAACTTTGACATATGTTTGAACATTCTTTGGTATTTTTAAACCAGTATTTTTCATTCCTGTCCATTTTTCATTGGAGTTTTACATATACAAGTAACAACACAAATGCTCCCGATGGTTCAATAAGCTTAGTAGCCAGGCATTTCATCAGAAGATGGAGTGCTTGAAACATCAAGGTTTTATCAGCGCAAAAAAGACATTTTCACAACTTTTGTTGGAGAAAAACTCACTGCTCAAAGAGAGCTTGATAGTCAGTTTAAATTGCTGTCAAATTATTGAATGGCAAAGAAACAGTTGTCCATTTGCCATGCGATATAATAATATAAATAAAAATAACAACAATGAAACAAAAAACCCAACCGAACCACCACACAACACTAATAAAAGTTTTCCTTATTTTATGTACCAGCTTTTCTGGTCTGTGTGTGTGGGTAACATTATGATGTACAAGTACTCTGCCACCAAGTTTTCACAAACAAAAACATGTTACACACTAACCAATGCACACTACCAAAACATGACGACAATAATGACAAAGTCTTCTCCCAAGGACTTATCTAACTCACTTACACCAAAAATCTACCCCTATGCCCCTGCAAGAAGAGACCCTCTGAAAGTTGCAGTAAAATTGCACTGACAGTCATAATAATTATTGATAAATAACAAAAGCACAGACCCCTGTTAAATTTTACTGAATATAACAACTGGAAATGTAATTAATTTAAAAAAAGAAATAGAACAAGATGAAATTCTTTCCAAAAGAAGGACAAATCTGCAATCATGATAAACTGTATCAGCCTTACCAAAGTCTGTTCTGGTGAGAATACATTGCATAGGATGATCTGCTGTGTGTCTTGTTGTTGTGGCTCCATTCTCGTAACACGTTGCACACAGGTCATAATCATAACAAATTAAACATTTGAAGCGTTTACCACGGAAATTTCCTGTACTACATGAGTCACAACTTACACCTGTCAAACGAAAAAACACAATCAGACTTTTTTGTCTCTAAATTTTGTTTACAAGCATAGCCTCTATCAGCCTCAACTACACTTTCTGGTTTCCACCCCCCTCCCCCTTTCAAGGCATTATGCTAGGAGCATGTCAGGAAAACTGGAAAATAACAGGGTTTTATGCCTACACCAAATGGCTCATGATAGTCTACGATAGTTAAAGCATGCGCATAAATTTGACCACCAACTATCATTAACTATCATCAACTATCATTCATTTTGAGCTTGTTTAAATTCTTCATGATAGTTGATGATAGTTTTTCCCGTTTGATCATGCGTATGATAGTTTATGACAGTTAGGAGAAAATCAACTATCACTGACTATCATGCACCGTTTGACCAGGGCCTTAGAAATATGTTTGCCAATTTGCTAAACTAAACAGCAACTTCACATGAAAAGCCTCAACAAATTGTTACTGAATTTGGACAGTAAACCACCCAGAACCTTAATTAGTAATGTGACCTAATACTGTTTTGCTGATCAATGAAACAAAACAAAACAAAAAAAGCTTTGATCTGCAGTTTTAAAAATAACACTTGGCAGTGTAGTTTTACCTTATTTCCTTTTCATTCTGGTTTAAGTCTACTTCCTAGATTTGGTTAATGCATATGGTTAATGCTTTTGGTAGAAGTGATGGCTCCTTAAGGAGCCATTTGTTTGTATCTTCAGGTTCTAAACTCGAAGCTTTCAAGCGTTTCATTTGCAGTATGTTTGAGCAGGTAAACTCCTAACTGGCAATTCCTCTGCTGCTTACAAACGTTGTTTGTGACCGATCACTTCAACACTGATTTTGGCACTACGTGCAAGAAAATACATGTACCACTCTATTCGGGGTAACTCATGAGGAAAATGGCCGACTGTTCAATTGCTCAGCACTACTTTCACAGCGTGCTTGTCCAAAGGGTTGTCAAACTCTCGTTTAGCAACACGTTTTTCTCCGATCAATGTCTTCCATACATCTTGATAAACATGATATCCACGCACAGCTGATGCAAAAGCGAACATTTTCATGTTGCGTGGTTATCAAGCTATTGTTTTGCTTCGTTCTCTTGTGCTTTATTTTTGTTCAAATTTCATCGTTTTCATTTCAACTGTGGGCTTAAGCAATGAAGACAACTGTTGCCAGTTAGAGGGAATAGGGAATCGATTAAAAAAACGCCTTTAAAAGGTATTTTGAGAGTTGACTAACTCATAAATGTTGCGGCAAATATGATCATCTTTTTTACTAGAGTACATTTTCGGAAGTTTTTTTCCAAAATCATGCCTGAAAGTTGGGGGTGCTGTTTATACACGAGTGTAGCTTAAACATGAGTGTTAAAGTGATAAAACACCAAACATGGCCCTTGCAGGACAATGCCTGTATACCGAGCAGGCAAGAAATCTCCATCAAAGCCCACTAGTCAATCACAGCATGAGATTCGGTTCATCTTGCCCGCTCACAGAGCTACTCATATAATAAAATATAATAATAATAGGCAAGAACTAGGCATAATTCCTTATTTTAACAGTTGACAGGATTTACTTGACATGTGATTTCTTTTAGTGGCAAATGTTTGTAATAGACCATTTTACAGTTGTCTGCTCAGTGATCTGGCCTTTGAATGGCAGCGAGGCTGGAGGTGACCTTGTTTTGATACAAACCTCACTGCTTTTGTTGTGTAAATCAAGTGGTTCTAATGCTAACTAGGTGCATTTACATGACAGTGGCAGAGAGGTCTTAATCAAAGCAAGGTCACCTCTAGCCTTGCTGCCATTTAAAGGCCAGGTCACTGAGCAGACAACTGTAACATGGTCTATTCCCAGATCTGTTTGGTTAATCCTAGAATACTAGGATGAACTCAAGATCATCTCTTTGACTCCTGCAATATTTGTTATTAAATAATGATACTGAAAATACAAAAAACATGCATGTGTGTTAATAAAAAAAAACCGCGAGTGGACCCAATGACCAAAATCAGTGGTCGCAACAAACCATGAATGCCATGATGGTATGTGCAAAGTGTTATGGCTGGTGAATATCAGCATGTACTCTCTTTAGATGGATGCTATTCCGGCATGGGTGAGATAGCACAAGTCATTGTTTAATGATGAGAGCAACACTTCATTCAGTACCGGACAAAAAGGACAAAAGGACAAAAATGGCTTATGACTAGGCTGTTTACTAAGAAAATTTCCAGTGATGAAGCCCTCCATCTGTTTGAGGTTATAGCCCAAGCCATAATGTTAAAAGCCCAGGATAACCTTGCTGGGGCTCAACTCCAGATAACAAAAAATATGATAAAAAGTTACTTGCCAATTCAATAGGTAAGAATGGCAACAGAAAAGTATGTAATAGAAAGATTTCTTTTCTATTATTTTCATGTAACCAGTCTCCCAGTTAATCACATCTGTAGTTACAGCTGTCGGCAGACACAGAAAATCTAGGTACAAATGAAAAACAAGGAATGCTTTCTCTCTTCCTGCTCAGATGTGGTTTGTTTTCCTAAAGTGTTAACGTAATTTACTAATGAAATATCATAGCCAAGTGTTTTCCCAGGTGCAGATGCAGTAAAGAACATCAGTGGTTAACAGTGGTAGACATCTGTGTTCGAGCCTACAATGATTCCATTCATGGGAATATCACATCATCCCAGATGGCAGCCCAAAATGATGATTTTATTGTGAAAAAAACTGCAAGTTTTTCTGTTTTCTAAAAGTTTCAAATTACTGACAAGTGGTCAGAGTACAGGGAAAATAAAAAAAATTAATAAATAATAAAAATATTAAAAAGAGTTTTTTTCTGTTGACACGGACAACTGGATGACTGTGAATATACATCCCTGCTTGTAAAATATTTTTTAGATTTAAAGCTTAAAGTAAAACAAATAAAGCAAGCAAGTTCATGTCTAGGCTCAGGATAAGTTAAGAGAAAAATATATTTTTCTTTAAGTTGATAGTTTTAAACCTTAAACCACTTAAACAAGACCAACAACATATCACCACTATTTTATTTGAAAACAAGCATATGCATCAAGATCTAGGGGTGAGGGTACTAGTGGTTGGCCAATATTTAGTGTAAAGGTGAAACTTGCACGAAGTCCGAATTGAGGGGGTGGTGATTTTCAAAACTAGACAAGAAAGGTGGAGTTAGAACAGCTGGTGACAGTTAGTAGTCGAGGGTCAGTTCATCTAGGGTGATCAAGTTTGATATTAGGGCATATCACGTGACCTGGCTAACCCTAAACCTTCATTTACAAACTGGTAATGTCCACAAAATTAGCACTTTTAAGCCTTCAGAATTCCAGATGTAAGTACTCCCCCATGCCTTCAGAATTCCAGTTCAAAGAACCCCCCTTGCCCTCGGAACTCCAAAAAGCTGTCCATAGTGGTGTATGGATATTTTCTGGAATTACCCAATGAGGGTAAAGAAAAAATGGAAATTCCGCAGGAGAGTCTTCACAATCCCCTCTGGAATTGATATTCCGAGGGGATGGGGTTAAAATGAAAATATCTGTCATGGGGGAGGTATGGATATTTTGTGGAACTACACAATCCATCAACCTACTACTTTAGTAGGGTACCTACAACTCTATCAAAGAACTAACGAACAATGAAACACATAAATGAATGAAAAATATAGCAGCGTACCTATTAGTCAATCTTCTTCATTCACTGGCTCAAGACTGAGATTGATACAAGCATGCACATGTATATGTCCAACAACCGAGTGATATAAACTTTGCTATGAAATACCTGGCAAATAACAAACCGCCTAAAAACTTACTTGAAGCTGGTTTCAATAATTTTAGACGGAAGATGCTCCAAAACAATGTAACCAAAAAGTTCAGTAAAGCAGCTTGATCGATAAAACAACCTTTCGAACGTGAACAAAAACGGAACTATAACTAGACACTAGACACAACTGTGTAAAAGCAGACATACCGTTAACTTGTGGTCGTAATAAATACAGCTAGGAATACTACAGTTCTAGTAAAACAGCAAGAATTTAAGGAGAGACATTTTCGAAAAGAAGACGCCACAGGTTTTACATTTCAGACAGAAAACAAACTTACCCTCATGCCGAGACATAGCAACTTCCCTGAACTTCTCCTCGTGTCGAATCGAATTTGCGCTGATGCGATGACCTTAAAACGCAACTTTTTCCCACAGTAGCAAAGAACATTGGACAATCGTTTTATAATCTGCCTAAGCACAGGTTATAATTCATAAAAGAACCAAATTTCAGACCAGTTACTTTCGCATTTCCACGATTGGAAAGCTTCAAGGATCCTGAGCCGTCTCCCGGTTTCACTGAGCATGCGCAAGACTTACAGTCCCAGCATTCCCTTGTTTCAGCAGAATACCTGGCTGGGATGACTGTTGCATAATGCCAGAAAATTTCCGACTTTCCGTTCTCACCCCCACCCCCCCCCCCCATCCCTCCTTCTCTGCCACACTAAAAGAAAGGAAAAAGCTACCACAAAAAAACAATATTCCCTAAACATTTTAAAACCTCCGCGGGGTCTGAAATAGACAATAGACGTAGCAAGGGTGCGGGAGGGGGGAAATTCGGTTTAACGCACAAATTTTAACAAAATACACGCGTAACCTGTACTTTTAAGCTATCTGTTGTTTAGTTTCTTTTCCCGCGTCACGCTAATTTTTGCCCTGATGACCTCCCACGCATAACCCAGTTCGCCACCCTCTTCCCACTATAAAGCCCACCGTAAGAGCGTTTACACATAAATCAAGTTATAAATTATGAAATGAGATTCCCTCATTGGGAAAATGAGTTCTTTTCTTATCCTTGGTATTCATGTCATCATTTTCCAAAATAAAAAAAATTATCCATCCTTCTGAAATTTTAGTTTTGTAACGTTTACGCCCGACAGGGTTCCTCATTATCTAATAAAGCACTTTGAATTTCCAGTTGCCTCGAATAGGTCAAAAGGTGAGTTATTACTCATGTTTTAGCTGACTTAACCGTTCTTGCTCTAAAAAAGGTATTTTTGTCGAAACTCTAATAACTTTCGGTTTCGATGGCAAAACTCAATGAGTTCTGTTACTTTACGGCCGCCATGTTGGTGTCCGATCCGAAGCCGGCACCAACATGGCGTCTACATACGAAGCTCTATAAATTTGGGTGAGACACTTTTCAGAATAACGCGCGAATGAATTACCGCACAGATCTAAATCGCGGCGAGGTTGTTTATAATCATCTTTCTTATCCCAGCTTTTTGACTTAATTCATTGAATGTCTACGATTTGTATTTTTAATGGCGTGACATTGCAACCCAGCCATACGACAATTTCTTTCTTTGATCATTTGGGATTGCCAATCTGGGCACCCTGGAGACGCGCACAGGCCTAAGACGATCAATGGCAACCCCAGAGTATGGATAGCCTGTCCACAGGCTCTCGGCCCCTTCACTCTTAGCCAGTTCTTTCTTGGTCTCTCCAGCCACGGTCACACCCTTCTAGCCAGAGCCTTTTCACAGGCTAACGTCAGAGTATCATTAAGCCCCAGCCAAACGATCGCAACATGTTGGGTGTTGTTGGCTCAAATTTGACCATCTTCAAACTTGAGCCAACAACACCCAACATGTCGCAACACGATGCAACATGGTGGCCAAACGCGCGCAACATGTTGCGCCCAACAATGTTGCGATATGTTGCGTTTACATGTTGCGATCGTTTGGCTGGGGCTTTATGCTTAGAGACGCAGTGACTTTTCGTGCACCCAAATTCTTTGACAACATGGATATGAATATCAATATCAATATGAAGCCGGACATTTTTAGAATGCAAAATTCCACCTGACAATAAGCTCCTCCCCCGTAACATAGCAGAAGCAGCCCCGAAAACTACTAGCCCATCAGATAAGTGTTTTAACGAAAAGTCCGGAGCCAAGTAAGGGCTTTGCTACTTTTAAAATTTTGTATCCCAGGTTACCGACGCATGTTTTAACCATTTCTTGTTCATTAAGTTCAAATCATCTACAGCCAGCTCACAGAGACAAGTTAAAATGGTGGTGATCTTGATCATATATTTTTACATCCAAGAAATATTTGCTTGAAGTAGCTTTGAGTATAGAGGGGAAAAAATAAAGCGCGGGGCTGGAACATTGATCGAAACTGATTTATTTAGCTTCCGATTGTTTTTTTTTCCGAGCTGAGTGCAAAAAAAACTGATGCGAAGTTCTGAAAAATTAAAACCGTGTGCTTAATCCAAGGTGACATCTCGTGCCCGGAAGAGGCCCTGGAAATGAAGTTGGCGTCTTTTGAAAGCACACGCTTTGGGCGGGGCAGAACTGATTTTAAGCTATTACAAATAGGGACAGAACTTTTATATCACTACATTTTGAAAAAAAACACAGTTTTTCGCTACAAATAAATTAAAACCAAATCAACGAATACGTGCTTAGCTTGCCTCGTTCTCTTAGAAATAGAAAGTGCACTTTACAACGAAATAAATATGAAATTCCACTTGCAAAGTTGTCGTGTTTCACCTAAAAGCGATACATCGTGTTTCATTGAACGCAGTGTATCGATAATGCAACTTCAACAGGGGACCCTTATGTTGCAAAATAGCTGAGCATTTGGACATTGTTGTATGACAGTTGTATGACAAACTGCAGATGGCCGTCATTCGTTTGCAACAAAGATATCGCGAGATGTTATTTCCGCATTTTCAATTATAAAATGTCGTAGTAAGAAGCCTTTGTTTTCAGCTGCGTCGAAGGGTTTTAGTTACCGTCTCGGAACCATCTTGGCAAAATGAAGCAAAGAATTTTACCTACGATGTTTTGAACTTGCCTATTTTTCGAACCGATTTTCGTTCTCCTTGATGATCTTTATATCACCGAGATCACCTAGGAGATTCAATATGCTACAAATAATACATTTAGAATGAAAGACAACCTGAACACTGTCGAGTTTGTGATAAATCCATATTTATTTATCCTGAGATCATTTAATATCTCCCACCTGCAGGAAAAATGTCATTTTAGTTATAACATCACTCGAAATAGTATCATGTTAGTGCAAAAATATACCGTAAACACGCTTATATTTTATAATCTAATTGTCAAGAACATCACCAAATATTTCCCCAAAATATATTCATCAGCTGCAACAGGCCTAATACTATGTTATCTAAATACCTCTTTTGAAAATGTGCAACGTTTGTATTCAGAGTCTTTGAGACAAAATATATTATAAATATGCTTTACTTAATAGGTTAAAAAAGGCATCAGCTGACTTTTTGGGAAGTGGAAGTTCATATTAAACTTCTAAATTATGTGCTGACTCTCTGAATAAACGTTCTTTAGAATATTTACAAAATTTGTAATAAATTTCGTATGACATATACAACGTTTAAAAAGGAACGCTGGAATATGGATTTTTAAGCCCTATATTTTTTTAAACATCCCGATTATCTTGGGCAATCTTTGGCGCCCTTTCAATTTTTCAAACCAATTTCCCTTCCCAGTCTTCCTAGGGTGGCCTGAAAAAACAAGATTCCACTAACGCTATTGTACCTTTGGTTATGAAGCTTTCAGGAGTTTGAATTAACTATGTGCTCTGCTTTCAACCTTTATAGGTTGAAGAAACAGGAAACAGAAACAGAATCAAGGTCAATAATATAACTGGATCCAGTTTTAGAATAATTTCTTTTAACGACAGTGCATCAACCAACTTCTTGCCTGCTTTCATTTTGTCATATTATTGTATGTTAGTACTTTTGGGTGCTAATTTGATATCATATAACTTGAGTTTATTTAAGATACAATAAAAAGATCAAACATAGCTAATTATCTTTGTGACATGCACTGGGAAGGCGGCAAACAGACTGACTAAATGCCCCGGGTGGAACTCCCATAATTATGAAAAGGTAAGGATGCTCATTGTCTTGTTTAGGGAGGGTGTCACTTAAGTTGCCGATGATGAAAATTAGCTATTGTTAGCTCTTGAGGTACCTTTAAGGTGCACACAAATAAAAAAAAAGAATCACACTTGTTTCTATTTTTACTTGACTGCCGCTCTCTTAAGTCTGGTCTTGTAGCATAGGCTACCTTCCTGAACAGCGGCTGGTAATGGAGTCTGTTTATTTTTGCTTGATCTTTAGGGGTCAAATAAAGCCCGAGCCACACCCAGATTGGTTCTCTGTAGGAGTAAATTATATTCTCCAACAAGCATCCCCAAACTTTTCACATGGGAGTCCCCCCTAACACAGGATTGAAAGCCACAGACTTCAGTATTTTACGGCTAGTAAAATATTTCCAGTGTTATCTATTTGTTGAAAATGTCATCCAATTTATAGCTTCTTTCCATTGTGTTACTAATATCTTATTAAATAATAATAATTATAATATCTACCTTGGAGTGGTATTAATTCTTAAAATGTAAAAAGATTTTGTGGTTTATGGTCTAGAAAATAAAGGTTGTAATTCAGTGTGTCGTTGGAAACCGTTACTACATGAATGTCTTTGTGCAACATACAAACAGAAACTTCTGGTATGTGCCAAGTGGTTTCTAAAACTTATTTGATTAATGTTTGTATCACGAAAGATGTTATTAGTCAAAAGCATAAAATTATGCAGTGTGACTTGCTTGGATTGTCCACACTCTTAAAAAATGCTTAGACTAGAACACAACCAGTCTCTCTTCCCCACAAATTCTTGAGGCAAAGAGAGACTGCTCTCAGTCTGTGCTTAACCTGCTGGCAGTCTGTTTGTGTCTCAAAATCAGGGCTGGGATTCAGATTGAAAACCTTTCAGACTACATGTATATTAAGACACTGAGACGTGTTTCATCTCGTCTTGCCCCACCCTGAGACCCCACCAATAATGTCCTCTTGCATTTGTGCTTAATGATGGATACACACTCGTCTGACGCTAAGAAAGAAGATCGGCTGCCAGAAGTCTAGAAAAGACTTGACTTAAGTAATTACAATTGTGTTGTAAAATTGGGAAAGGTATTATTTGCAACTGGAGCAAGACCAAAACTTTAACATGTTGCAAATAGCCCTTGCGATTTACTATAAATCATCTTGGGAGGATATGGCTCTTGATTTCTCAAACATAGTTCTGTGAAGGCTATATTACCAGTATGACCATGGAGGCTGTCTTGTGTAAAGATGAGGACTTGTTGTGACATTGAGAGGAATGGATATGACTGCTGCTTCCATCCCTGCTTCCTCAATTCCACGTTTAATGTGATACCTGTAACGTTAAATGATCAAAATTAATGTCGGCACATTACTGTTCCCTCCATATTACCTACAGAGGGAGAACTGATGATGAAGAAACTGACTTTTTGAGTACTAGTAGCAGAGCATCCTTTGAGATCATAACTGTTACTGAACTTCAGATCAGTCTAAGTTTTAATTACTGACCAAGGTCATTGTGTTGTGTTCTTGAACAAGACACTATTAATGATCTTACAGAACACCACTTAGAGCTAACAAAATGCTCTTGACGGGCAACTCAAGAGAACTTGGACTTGCACCCTATACAGAAAAAGAAGCAAGTTACTCAGTAGCAATGCTTTACTGCAGAAAGCAACCAAGGATAAGCTTTGGCAAATCAGGGGGTTACTGTGGACTATACATGCATGCTAAGGCCTGTACATTTTCCATGCCAAGAAAAATGTACTCTTGGCACAGGTGCTCACTTGGGGTTTAACACTGGATTGATTGCTTGTATTACACAGTACAGCAATACAATCAATTTCTCTGACATAAGTGCACAAAGACACAAATATTTGCACCAGGAAAAGAGTATAAACTGGACCAAGATCTGCATCACATTGAACAACATGGTTGTTTTGAGATGGTTGTTTTCTTGAAACAACAAGCAAATGGCTTCAAATCATGTAGCAATGAAAGTAGAGTATACTTCTTACCCATCAGAACCCAGCATAAATCCAGCTGGAATGTGAACGTCTCTTGCCGTACCATCATGAATCATTTCTACTAAAGGCTCCCCATTGACATACTGTAGTTTGTCTGTTATAAATACTGCAATGGCTCCATGACTTTCAACTGTTTTGGTCTTTGAGACAAAAGAACAACCCCTAAAGCAAAACATGAGAGTAAGAGTATTTTCAACTTGTAAAAGGGCTAAACTTCTAAGGTTGATCTGTCCTGATCAACTGATCAACAAAGCGCAGTGTACCATTGAGTGTAGAAAAGAAGTGAGTATGTTGAACAATATATACTCACCAAATACCAGTACTTTCAAACACCTTCTTTACTGTATATATTGAATTACATTTCTTTGGTTATACAACTCTCACTCCCTTTTTTGTTTTCAATTTTTCATGAAACACCAGACAATGTAGTCAAGTGAACAGATGAAAAATCTTAAATAACAACTGCAGAAGAAGATATAAAGATATCAATGATGTACTCAACTTAGTTGCAATATATTGCCAGAAAAATAATTCTGGGCGGAATGGGATCGTTGAAACCAGTATTTTTTTCAGGCAGTATTTCACAACCAATATTTTCCAACTGCTTTTAAAAGTTTAAGCAAAGATTTAAAATTTTTAGAAAATTTGAGGAAACCATTCACTCAAAAGTATGAGAAAATGCAATTGACATTGGCTTTG
>OMLO01002838.1_pt1 | contig 14169 bp, 6 predicted proteins | sample 1674811 | NCBI WGS metagenome assembly OMLO01 (sample SAMN06265003, study PRJEB25207) | coral metagenome | isolation source: Coral host | place: Mexico:La Bocana,Puerto Morelos, Mexico | collected 2008-11-13
GTTTCACAGTACTTTTTACACAAATTACTATGCTATATCATTAAGAGTAGCCCGAGTAAACGCCTGTAGGCGTCTAGTCTATTAACATTTATTATTTCGACACACTGTGCCTTGCAGATGTGGCAGGATGTGTCACACAAAAACTCTACGTCCTTGCTCGCCATGAGACCTTCATATAGCTCAGTGCTAAAGCATCTAACTGGTATTCTGGAAGATAGACGGTTCGACTCCCGTAGGGGAATTCAGAAGGGTCCTGATAAAATTATGGCCCAAGAAATAATATGCAAAGAGTAAATATTCATACTCTGATCCACGCATACGACAAGACTTTGGAAATGAGTAAACGATAGAAATGAAGTATCCGTACGAGCAGTTTCGCGAGAAGCGAGTTAGAGATCACCCAATTCGATCCCAACCGTGTCCCCATTAATAATTTCCCACTCACAGGACTAATTAAGTAGCTCCTTACCTCAGTAATTTTCTCCTGTCACTAGTAATTTTCAGGGCAGCCTGCAGCCTAAATACAGACGCCCTTCTATCTATCGGAGAGAGCGCTGTGTTGCTGTTGATCTCTGTCACGCAACGTTACGTTCTCGGAGGAAAAATTGTCTACGCATGCGCGTAATTTTAGCTGGTTTTCTGGCTACAAAGTGAGAGGAGATTAGCAGAAACGATTTATTTGTGCGGTCGAGCGCCCGAGCGGCTGCGGAAGAGACTACTACTGCTGACACAGGCTTATTCAGAGTAAAACAGTTTGTCTGGGTAGCAAGCATTCCCGTACGATGAGCTCTTTCACAATCTGGGTCGGTGGGGGAGGGGAGGGGGGGTAGCTCCCATGTGACAAGGAGGGAATGATAGACGGAAATTTGGAAAAGAAACCATAAGAGGTAACGAGATCCTGCTTTGCGAGTGTGGCTTTTCAAGCCCAAGATGTACCAATCCTAAAACAAAAAATTACATCCTGCCTTAATTTTCAGCTATACATGTATACCATAAAACGTACCGTAAACGTTCCCGTTGTAGATCTACTGAGGAACCCTAAGAGGTAACAAAACCGCTCTTTTTTACCGCTAAAAGGTACTAAGAGCATCTCCGTCTATTTCACTTGAGAGTTCCCCAAGGGAATCTGGCAGCACGCAAGTTGCAGGCGAAGCATAACATTCAACGAGGAACACAGGCGTGACGATGCTAAAAACGGCTGCGAGGGAGACTAGGAACACCCTTACTTTGTCGAATTTTCTGCTTTCGCTCGAATTTACGGGCGACCAGAACGCGGGAACGCTTGCTACACTGGCTATATATCGAGAAAAATGTATTATTTCGTGTATCTTAGGAATTCTTTTACATTTATATTCGCACATAACTTTATTCATCTTTGTTTTGATAATGATAATAAGCCGAACGTCGTCACAATATCTTTTTACGTTTTAAAACTTTAAACCAGACGGTTTTAAGGTTCTCTGCAATTGTTTCCAAATGTTTTATAGCTAACACATATAGCATGTCTGCTCTACATAAACAGGTCTTTATATATAGTTTTAATAAGAGCTTGATAGCTAGTTATTGTTATAACAGTCGTGTAACAAGCAAGTCTTCATAAAAGTACATAAATCCAATCTGAAATAAAAACGTCATTTTTTGCCATCAGGATAAGTCACGTGCCTTTAACGTTACTAAGCAACACTTGTGACAACCTGGGGGTCAATGAATTGTCGTAGAGTACTCCCGACAGCAACAGAATATTACAATTCTATTTTTTTTAAATACAATGTAATTCGTTTGATCGATGACGAATAAAAGTCTTAATAATTAAGAGAATAAACGCGATAAGCTTCTTACACGTAACTGGGAGTTCATCTCTACATTAAATAATATCTGCTACAATTTTTCGGCTCTCCTGTGAAAGATTTTCCTTTCGAGAAACCTGTAACCAATAAAATATTTTTATCGCGCTCAGTCAAAGAAGGGTCATGTTTTGACCAAATTTAAATAACCCCTTGTGTACTCGGAGCTGAAATACTTGAATCAATTTAGTCAACGGCAAGCAAGCCTAAAAGTTGAAATCGGCAAAAATTCTGGGAAAACAAGACTGTCCCAGGCTAAATACTTAATTTGAACGAGATTCGGCCTGAAATTTGTTAACGGCCACTCTGAATAAATTATTTGGTTTTTATATTTATTTATATTTATGTATTATGTACTAAATCTTGACGTCGCCACACTCATACGTCATCAAGGTATTTTTTGACGTTACAAGTGAACGTGGGAGCAAGCGTCAAAAATGCATACAATGCACGTGATTTTATTTGAGACGCCTTTCACGGTTCTTATTTTTTTGAACAACTTTTTCAGTTCACCTCAGTTTGCAATTTAAATACAAGTACAAACCACGAATTGACATTGACGTCCACTATAGTGAAGCGCCGGTGATATTTTTATAACCTTTTGATGTCTATGCTTTTGCGGGATTTTGAATTTAAACTTTTCAGCCAATCAAATGGTCCACTTCAAAAACCTCTCGAACGAACATTTCAAATGGCCAGGCGATATAAAGCCAAGAGAAAGATGATTGTAAAAGCCAATGTTCCAAAGCTTAATCATGTGAGGGCTTGTTTAAGGTTTTCAGAATGTGAAAAACGGGCGAAATATACAGTCGATTTGGAAAAGAGTTAATGGGATAGTGGCTTCTTGCCCTTTCATTTTCTCGTTTGAGCATTCAATGGCCGTTTTTTACTAGAGACGCGTTACCCATCTGGACGAAACATTTGTAGCCCGTCTGATTATGCGTCTCTAGTATAAAGACGGGCACAAGACGATTTACGGGTCTGCACGAGTTATATTTCGTAGTGCGTCGTTCAAGACGAATTTTAGCCTGCGAACCGGCTCCCGGTTGGTTTTAGAGCCAGCCTAGGGTGAGCGTGACGAGCCGAGAGCGGCCTGGTGACGGAATCACGCTTTCGATCGCCGAATGTTTTTTTTCCGCCCTCGCTGGGAGCCTGTTCGCAGGCTAGACGAATTTCGAAGGATAGCTCATCTAGACGTATAACGCGTCTTGTGCCCGTCTTTACACTAGAGACGCATAACCAGGCGGGCTACAAATGTTTGCCCAACTTCGTCCAGGGGGGTAACGCGTCTCTAGAATAAAAACGGCCCATTTCTCGCTCGTATAAACGCAAACTGAGGAGGGTATGGTAGGTTTTGTTTCAGTCCAAAGCCATTTACACAGAAGCAGGATCCCAAACAGGAATTTGCGGAGTTTCAGCCTTGAAGTTTTTGTCTGGAGACAACGCTTTTATGTTCTTGAAACTCGGACAAAAATTTTTATTCTCGATTTTCGAGACTCTTTTGCAATACAATGGAGAATTCAAGTAGCTTTTGTTCCGTGATCCACCTAAAATGCTGCATTTGTACAGCCCTAGGCATGAAGCCTTTACCCCTTTCAGTTTTGGCACACTGCATACGAGTTAAACTATTCAGAATTTAAGACCCATAAATACCCATATGTGAATGTCATTCCGTTAGAGAAACCTCCAACAGTAGATTAACAGTAACTCATCACTGATCAAGATCTAGCTGCTGGTAAATCCACGATATAGTCTCTACAGAGGCGTCCACAAGAAACTGACACTTCATGTAAGTCTCCATGCATTCGTCCGAGTTACAACTTTTCTGTATTTGATTTCGGGCGATCATTGCCACCGTGTGCGCCCGCTCAGTCTCTAGCCAATCACCAATGGCGTTTTCTAAGCTGTCATCGTCAAGTTGGTTCGGTCCCCATAGCAACACTTGAAGCATTTGAATGGCTTCCCCAGCAGCTAAACGCTCCTGAGGATGACGCTGGAGCAGTTGCCGCGCGATCGTGCCCAGACCCTTGGAGAAGCGAGACTTGCAAGGGATTGGGGGGAGATCAGTTTGGTCATAACTTTGCTCAACAAGGTTTGGATTAGCAGCGAAAGGATTGGCTCTGTGTAGGACCTCGTACACTAAGCAACCAGCCGCAAAAGTGTCACAATCCTCGTAGTTTAACTCCTCAACATCTCTAGGTGAATTGACTACTTCCGGTGGGAGGTGCTCCAAATTGCCACCAAGATGACTTGACGCTTTCTTGCTGAAAACAAATGGACTAGGTTGAGTGTTCTTGGGCTGATTGAGCGCATGCTGGAAATTGGTAACAACCAATAGCCCGCAGTCTAGCAGAAAAAGATTTTCAGCTTTCAAGTCTCTATGAACGACGGCTTCTTTGTGCAAATGATCCAACGCCATCAAAAGCTGAAGGAGTAGAAGACAAACCTTTTTTTCGTACGATTCTGGATCGCTTGCATGCTCCTCCTTAGTCCTCTTGAGAAAATCAGCAACCGTTTCACAAGGGACTTGATCTGAAATGCTCACCATCGTTTCGTATGAGTCACAGTCTGGTCGCCCGATTGCGTCACCGGTCACGTCATCAGTAAAGAACGTCAGAACACGTGAGATGTTTACGTGATGTGACAAAGCCTGGCACACATGCATGTCCTGCTTGTAAGGAGTTGCTTCAAACATGTGAGTTGCAGACGGCAGTGGGTATTCCACCTGATATGACAAGAACAAATAAATAATTACAGGTAAAATAAATGGCGTAAGTGGACTGTAGATAAACGGTGTACTCACTTCGAGTCTAAAGATGATTTGCCACACTGTTAGCTACCTCGAGCAGAACTTAAATACTGGGCAATGACAAAATGTCATTCTGAAATGTGGGGGATAGGGGGTGGGTTTGGGAGAGGGTGATTTAACACATGAAACCACCATGAAATGTTCTCAAAGCAGGTTTCATTTTCCCATACATTTAATCAGTCCATTGTACGTTACTAACCTTGGCAAGCAATTTCTTGTTTCCTTCCCACAGCATGGCACATTTGACAGGTAGAAGCACAGCACCAGGACACTCTACTTCCAGTATATCACCACAAATCTCGTAATCAGACCAGCGTGTCTCAGACAAGTCCAGACCGGGATCCGGTAGAAGTTCCTCTCTCCAAGAGTGAATCATCTCCTCCAAAGTCTGCATCTGCAGTTTTAAAATCTTATTATAACGCTTTTCCAGAACGTTGGCGCTCGTCGATAAGCTTCTGCTGCGCACAATCACCGGTTTGCGCTTTTCTAGGGTTCGCATTTCCAAACTGTGCGAGCGTTCACGCATGGTTGCTCCAGAAGGCTTTGTATTGGGAGGTCTAGAGGGGAGTCTGGGCGCCCGTAATTTGGACTCACTCTTCTCCCCAGATCCGTTAACAAGGGTTGGGGACACAACCCGTACCGGACGTTTTGGAAGCTCTGGTTTACCTAGTGTGGCCGTCTTTGAGCTGTCGGAATTCTCACACCGAAAGTGGACATGTCGAGAACGGGGAATGGCTGGCAGTGGCCCAAGCATCTCTTGCTCCACTCTGGACAGCGCCTCAGCCAGGATTTCAGCGTCAGTCAAATTGGCTAAAGCTGTTTCCACTTTAAGAGTGAGTGTGTCCTCATTTGGCTCTAGGTAAGTCGGTTCTTCGTCTTTCTGCCTCGTATCTACATCCGATGCCGGCTCGCTGTGATGCAATGGTTTAACAACTTTAGCCACACGAGGCGGTTTCTTGGGTCGCTCCAACGTGTCTCCACCCTTTGACAGGGGGAAGTTCTGGTACCCAATCTCAGGCTCTGTCTGCATGATAGGAGAGCTTGTCCTACTGGACCGTCCCTCGACGGGTGACGAATCCCCCGTGACAGAAGGCGTTGGAGACATAGCAGAAGCACCAGCTTTGTGCGATGAAACTGTTGCAGGGGTAGTAGTTTCAGCTGCCTCAGTCCATTGTCCTTCCTTCGCACTGATCTGTTCAGCCTGCACGGGGGTGACTTCTGACATGGTCCGGCGTCGTACTGCTTCTTTCTGAGCCGAGAAACCTGGCACGTCTTCATTCACTGCTATTGGTGCACTGATCTCTATAGTCTTGCTGTGCCTGTTTTTCTTTTTGCCTCCAAGTTTCTTCATAGTTGCAAAAGCTCTCCTCAGCGTTGATTTCGGGGAAGACCCTTTGACTGGGCTTGGACTCGAGGTGGACCCATGTGGTCCAGAAAACGTCGAGGATCGGACTGGCTGCGATTTTGGCTTTGATGGACTGGGACTTTGTGACTTCACTGGTGTCACAGGCTGCGACACAGGCGACTTTGGAGGTGGGGGACTGGAAGCTGGCACATAAAAAAGAAACAAAAAAACAAAAACAAACAAACTCTTCAAACCTTTTCAGTGGTACAGAAAGAGTTGTAACACGCACGGCCAACTGTTTCAGAAATTAGAAAGTGAAGACTATTTTTATGGTTAACATGTTCTCGGAAGAGTCACCAAGAACAGGTTTCAGGTTTCCTTAAGGGTAGCTCTATATTATAATCTTGTGTTAAAGTTAGCGTGATAACTGTTAATGGTTTCTGCTGACTCAATAAATGTAGATGTAAATAAAAAATGGTATGTTTAATTAATATGCTACCTAATAATGAATAATTAATGTTGCAGTCCTTGTATGTTACTAGCTTGAACATTTTGAGAGGAGAAGTGCTTGTAAACCATGAACATCAACATATCGACATAAGCAAACCCTGCTCAGAAGCAAATAAATGGTGGCATATATTTTACATCATTGAGTAATTCTTACTGCTAGAGGGAGAAGATGAAGGCTACAGACGTCGGCTAATTCTTGCACCCTAGTCTCAGGAGGGTTGTCTCTGCATGTTGCAGTCCCCCCTACCCTAAGTGTTATTTCTATTTATTGCCATTTAGATGCACATTACTAGCAAGCTTACCAGAAGGGGGAGGTGGTGGGGCACTTCGTTTTGGTTTAATCGGCCCCTCCTGTGCCTCCCCTACTGTAGCAACACTTTCATTGTCCACTGGACTCAAAGGCACACTTTCAGACTGATTCTCTGGGCTCCCTGGGTCTGCCATGTCTTTTACAGGGGGAGGGGGTGAAGCAGGAGTTACTGCTGCCTGATTAGAGTTCTTGAATGATGGAAGTCTTTTAAGCAAGGGTGGGTCTGGAGGAGGGTTAGTGGGTAGGGGTGTTATTGAAACTAAAACAAAAAGTACATCAAATAACAAAATGTTAGTTACAAACTGCACACAAAGCTTCTTTAAGTCTCTTAAAAGCCAGCTTACATTATAAGCAACACATACATTAAGTTTTAAAATACTAATATTTAATAAAAAATAAATATTTTTTATTTAACAGTTTACTTTGTTTTGATTTATAGTGAAAACTGCTTACTTCTTATTTCACTTAACTATATTTTTTTTTAAAAATTATATACCAGATTAGTATTAATGTTATTAAATTGAGTATTAATTTTTATAAAAATTAAAGTTATTAATTTTTATTTATCACATAAAAGAGCAACAGCAATGACAACAACAAGATAAACAGGCAAAGAGGAGCTGAAGAAGGGAAATTGGGTTCAGGGAGGAAAATCCAAAAAATACTGAGACTGCTTTATGGTACTGGTAATGATGCTAAAATCAAGTATTGAGGGTTAGGATAGTTCAATTTAACAACCCTCTGTGGAGGAGTTATGGATAATCTCTGAAGTAACATCTTCCAAAATAAGAAAAGGGAAGCAAATACATAAAATAAATTTTTGGTCATTTTACAAAGATGTTTGTAGTTTCTCATTGTGCTTTTAGTTTCAAAAAAAAAAAACACAGGATAACAAAGAGATCACTGTGAAGGAATACAATGTATGCTGTATAAACAATTAAACTAAGAACACAAGACATGTATTGAAGAAAAAAAAAAACAAAGGTCTGCCAGCTGAGATCCATCAATGATATCTCTGCTTAGTAAAGATGTGGTTTAGAAAAATTGGTAGTAAAAGTGAATGGAAAATAAAAACAATGTACACTTCAAACAGCATCTTGATGTCTCTATTAATAAAATCTCCAAGTTTGATTATGCACATTGTCAGGGTTAAGGAGCACCACAAAAATGCAAACAAGAATGCTGCGTGTGTCAAAAGAGCTTCAATATGGCACATCATTAAGTGCCCTAACAAAAAGCGTGCTAGAACCAATATTTTATGACACTTCAAGTTTGGCCTAAAATTGTATTTATGAACGTTTAATAAATCACGTCTAGTTATGAATGGCATGTGACACAAATAAATCAGGTCTAAGCCATAAAGAAAACATAAAAACTACCAGAAAGAGTTATATTTGCTTCTGCAGTGATTACGATAACCCTTTGTTAAACCCTTCACGTTTTAAATAACCAAGAAAATTGATATAGACCTCATAGAGTGACCACCAAATCTAAGATAACATCACAAGCTGATTTGACTGATAACAGACAAGTAGACACCAAGAAAAATTTGCATCACAACTGAACACTTCAGGGGCAGTGTACAGTGAAATATAAATAGCAGCAGTTTTCTGCATGCCTAAATATGCAAAATTTTAATGTACTGCATTAAAAGTTTTTTTTTCAGATTAGATGTTACTAATGTTATTTGACTTTTGGTAGACAAGTTTAAAATGTTTATACCACAACTTTTATCTGTCAGAGTGACATGACATTAGAGTGCTCACTGCCTGGGGGTTTAAATAACACTCATTAAGTCATTATTCATTCAATATTGCCTGAATTTGTTGCGTTGCCTGCAATAACAGTTTCAATCAATTTTACCTTTGAATGAGTGTATTAAAAAAAATATTTCACCAATTCTATAAAGTTTATGACTAACAACTTAGAATGTTAAGTTGTTTAAGGCTGTAATAAAAACAAATATAAATGGAATTATGGATACTGGCTAAGATATTCTAAATAATTTAAGAGAATAGTCAATCTTGCCTCAGCTAGATAAGTTTTGTGACCAATCAATTTTTAAGAAATGTTAAAAGAAAACAGACACTGCACATATCAAGTTTTAAACTCAAGGATGTAAAAATAAAACATGAGCAAAAGCTTGAAGTATATGTACGTGTACTGGGTTCAGGAAATTATTTACATTCTAGAACTTTGTAACAGTGACAGTGTGTTCCTATTTAGTCTGCTGAGAATTCTCAACCTTAATGCTTAAATTTTTAATTTGAAGACATTAGATCTCTGAAATCTTTTATCTTTTGGTTGCTTTCATAGGAGACTGGGTTGGCATTTTTATTACAATTTATGGAACAAAGTTTGTCTCATGTATTTTGTCATCTCAGCATATGCTGAGAATGCAAATAAATTTAAAATAAATTTTGAATGCAAATAAATTTAAAGAAAGAAGACAGTCAACCTCTGCAAAGTGACTGACCACTACCAATTATGGATAACTACTGTTGTTGAAAAATCAACCCTACATACAGTTGTAGGCAATAAATATCACAGCAATTTGAATCACAGTGCAACTTGCAACTTACCAACTGGAGGGGTTGCTACCTTCTTCTCTTTATTGTCAACCTTAACAGGCGAATCGTTAAGAATTCTTGATGTTCGAGGTGCTGGTTTGGGCAAGGTACCAAACTGCGATGGCACTCTAGAGCGTGGTCTTGGTGCTGGGGCCCTTCGTACAGCATGGCTGTTATCTGTAACGTTACTAGAAGCTTGTTTAGGTGAAGGCTTTGGAGAAGAGCTCACCTTAGCAGTTGATACCACCTCTCTCTTTTCACTTGGCAGGTCTTGATCTGGAATTCCCTTTGTTTCTTCTGAGGGTTCCAGGTATACGTGATTTAATATTTCTGCCTTATCTTTCCTTAGATCCTTCTCTTTTGGAGGGAGTGGAGGTGCATCACTTTGGTTTTCCATAGTTGGAACAGACACACCAGAGCTAATATCCACCACTCTGTACGGTTTTGTGAACGGTTTTAATGCGGTATTCACATAAGCAGGAGATTCCCCTGTTATGACAGACTGCACAGTATGGATGGCAAGCACCTCAGAATGAAGTTTGTTATCAGTGGCGTTAAATTTTCTAGGCACTTTTTCTGTGATCATAGATTCGCTACTGTTTTCGTGAAAATCCGAAGTACTACAACTGTCCCAAGTGCTACTCCCCCAAGAGCTGTTTGATGTTCCGCTGGACTCAATATTCAAGTCACAGTGTTTTGTCCCACTAGAAGCAATTGGCTTGCCTGCTGAACTGACCTCGTCAGGTTCAACATTAGCAGAGACATCATTGCCATTGGCACTGTGAGACGAATCACTTCTGGTAGACTTGCGAGTATTTTCATAGCCCGAATCGTGGCTGCCAGAAACTGTACTGTCACTACTCGAGCTAGACGGTCTGTTCACGTAAAAAGGCTCAATGCCAGAAGATTTTATACCTGTAATCTTGTTATGATTATCATTCAATTTGTCACAGTCGCCAGATTCTTGAGTAGTCAGATTATTTGTGTCGCCCATATCGTTTGTAATCACGCACAGCGGATTGCTAAATTCTAACACACCTGAAGAATTTTCTTTGTCGGTTTGAGGGGCACATGTATTTATCTCTCGACTGTCACTTCTCGCTTTCTCTCGTAAATCTAAATTGGCCACGCAGTTTGGTTGCAAAACATCTGTCTCGTGTGGCTCATTATGGAAAGATTCGGTGCTAAACAAAGCTATATTGCTTTTCATCGGAACATATTCTTCGACATCACTTTCATCTCCATCCACATTTTTACACGGTGAAAGGTCTGTTTCGCTTTGAACTGAATCCACAACGACCGCGTTATTCGATGAAGAAACTCGGTCGCTGTCGTTAACATCTGGAAGTTCCACATAATTCTTTGGATCTTTATCGTGCATGGCGTCCTTTTCGTGAGCTGCAGCCTCGCAGACTGCTTCGATATTAAGTTTATTTGTCTCCTCCACTTCCTTATCGTGATCTAATATTGAAAGCACCGGGTCTTCGGAACTTTCTAAAGAGTTTGCGTTACACTGTGGTCCATTTTGAGAATTCCCAAGAGTATCTTCCAGCAGTATAGTACCACTTATCACATCCGCGGATGATTCCTGGGGACTTTCGTTGCGACTTTTAACACTAAAACCAAATTCTACCGCTCGAGAAGGCGGCCTCGGCCTCGGCCTAGGTACTGGTTTGGGTTTGTTAGCGACAGAAGGTTTACAATCCTGTCCTTTTTTACCAGCCTCATTCACGGTACTGCGATCGTTGATGCCCTCAATGGTTGTACAAGGTGCGATGGGTTTAACGTCATTCGCACCATTTCCTAAGCCACTTTCCTCTTTTACTTGTTCCTGTTTAAATAAATTATTCGCCTTTCCATCATTCGAAGCTTTAAAATTTTGATTTCTTTGGCTTCGAGGAAGAGTCGCCGCTCGTATGGATTTGCAGTTCGCCGTAATACTACCGGCTTCTTCATGTGTGCTCGCGACGTTTTGATGTTTTTCTCGTGACTGAAAACAGTTCGCACATTTTCCTTTCCTCCAAAGCTGTTCCACAAAATTATCACAGCTAGACATCGTTACGTGGATTTTCTACGGAGTTCAACAATTCTTGAGCCATTTTTTGCGTAGGAAACGCAGTTTAAATATCAGAAAGACGACATAAATATACCAAACACCCACCGACACATCTGACAGCAGAGAAACAACAAAGGACGTTCACAGGGCGAGAGATAAAAGACTGGGATCCAAGAGGGAGGGTCTATTTCCGGTAAAAATACTTATTACAAAAGCAGACATATTTCAGAGCAGATAATACTTCTAAAGAAAGTGGGCAGCGCTTTGTTTTCAATATATTCTACACACCTATGCGTCAAAACAAACTTTCTAACATCGAAGCATAAAGTTGCAAGCTGATATGTGCTCCACGTGTAAACCAACTATTTCCGCTTTCGATATTATTCTAAGATGGCCGCCCTTCTCGATTTTGAACCTGGCATTTGTTAGACGCCATAATCCAGGATGTTTTAGCTTGGCGGCGATACAAAATTGTTCTTTTCTTATTACAGACTGAAGAAGTATCCAGTATTCATCATATTGTATTCCTTTCGATGATTAAAATATCCTTTAGTGTAAAGAAGAAGAAAGCCAAGGCGCTGCTTTTCTAGTAGCATATTAGGAACATATAGAAAGGCTTTTAAAAAATTCTAGACTTTCTCCGGAGGATAAATCAATTCACTATCCCCCGACTAACCCGATGGACAGTTCCAGATTTTTGCTGCGATTTTTTTTTCAAAAATTCAAGGTCAAAGTGGGCGAACTGACATAGAATTGAAAGAATGTGCCGCTCAGGGCGAAATAGAATTTAAGGAGAAAAAAAAAAGAACTTCTTTATTAACATCACATACTGCAGACTCCAAGAGACCAACATACACAGTCGTAGGAGGATAAGAGATGACTACCAAGCGGAATCTTGGGTGCGGTGGGGTGGCGTTTCCAGCCGATCTAGCTTATTTCCTATTTTTCAGTTTTACCTTGTATTCATGCCATCCAAGTAATGAAACGTATCTGCATTAATTAAAAAATTTCATGCCCAACCTAACAATATTACAGACGCAATGAAACGGTCCATCACAACAAACCTCTGAGATCCAGGGGAATCTAGTCGGGAAGGCGTGATATTTTCGGGCGAGCAATGTGTTTGGGTGAAAGTTTACAACAAAAGCGGGAGAGCCCTTCTGCTCTTGTTGTAAACTTTCGCCTGAATGTATCGCTCGCCCGAAAATATCACGTGTCGACTAACTTCCCCTCGGGCTCCGAGGATGATCAATGAACCCATAATTTCACTTTCAACATTTTTACTTCTGTTAGTTTTACATGTAGCAGAATCCTGTATCGACTTGCTCAAAACTCAACTACAGACTCTATTAACATTCTCCTGTTAAGACTGCAAGCAACTCGTTTTTCTTTCATCCCTCAAGTAGTACGCGAAGATCAAGTGGTCGCCCTCGTGTGGTATTTTTTTCAAGCGGTTTTTTCTGTCACGCCACGACGGAAAAGCGCCCTGCTCACGCTAGCCCCGACCAGCGAAGACTGGTGTTCTTCGTGTGTGATGTTGTTAGTTGGGGAGGGCAAAAAATTTAACGTTGTTTGCCGTTCTAAGACAATATGTTCCATTCCATATTACGGGCGTCGGTGCTAAGCGGCTACCAACTGCCACGAGGGTCCAAAGATTATGCCTCCGAAATCTCTGGATGGCGATTCCGCGCGAGCCCCTAAGGTCTCACGTGCCAGTGACGGCAAAGGCCCTTTTAACGAATATGGAGTATATTTAGTTTAAAACAAAGGGGTTCTGTGCTGTCATTGTGGGACCTATTTGTATTGCGCATGCGTAATAAAGTCGAGAGTGTCAATCTTATCCTCAGATTACCAGATAGTTTTTGAATGGGCCAGGGATCTCGATCTCTGCGTTCGTGTCGGTTACGTTCCTGGAGCTTTTTATCTTTCGTTGTCATAATTTTTAGCTGTTTTAGCTTATTTGCCAAGACGAGACAGGGCTCCCGCCCCGATCGCTTCGCTCTCCGAATTCTGATGTAGAGCCAAAATATTGTAAATATTTTCAAGTTCTAATAAACCAAAACTTGGATTCAACAATGACAACAATTCTTGGTCTCGTCTTGTCTATTTGTTGTTGTTGTTGTTGTTTCTGTTGTTGCTGTTGTTGTAAATCGTAGCACTGCTAAGGACGTTCGAGTTAAATCTGGAATCCGGGCGGCACTCCTGGAATTGCCAGTTGAAAGAGATATAGAGCTAGGCGAAAATATCGCAGTCAGTCAAACATTTTTGCTGTATTTGCTTTCGTGAGATTAGAAAATGCTCAGAGAAAAGGTCTTAAGTCTTTTCAACGACCTGACCCGATAGCTTGGTGCGATACCGAGACCCAAGTGAGAGAACCTGCGATCTTTGAGGAGTTCTTTTTGATCACCTGTTCATAGTGCAGGTAAACCGTAATACCGAATAAATTAATGCAAAATTGGATATCGTGAGCATTGGCATGAGCATATATGGCTGGATTAGACCTGACTTAAAAGCGCAAAGTGTGCATATACTGACCTTGTGCCCCGTGTTAATGACCTGTGTTGTATTCTAAAATCGTATGATTAGCGTTTTGTTTTCTTTTCCGATATATTGCCCGGGTGCATGGATGTGCACTTGAACTGCACGTGATTAGTATGGGTAATCAAATGGTGACGAGTGAAATTAGGAAATAATTTCACTTGCGTTTTGTCAAAATTCTAATAAT
>OMLO01002839.1_pt1 | contig 14169 bp, 22 predicted proteins | sample 1674811 | NCBI WGS metagenome assembly OMLO01 (sample SAMN06265003, study PRJEB25207) | coral metagenome | isolation source: Coral host | place: Mexico:La Bocana,Puerto Morelos, Mexico | collected 2008-11-13
TTTCTCAATTTACACACAAGTTTCTCTCCATTGGGACCTTTTCTCTCATAACCTTCGGGTTGTTCCATGTATAACTCATAGTCGATGGGAGCATAGGCTGTTTTAACGTCCATCTGATGTACTACCATACCCTCTTGAACAGCTAACTGCATTAACATGCGAACGGGCAGTTGGTGAAAAAGTCTCGTAATAATCTACTCCGGGGACTTGGGAGTAGCCCTTGGCAACAAATCGTGCCTTGTACTTTTCTACCCCATTTGGACCTGGTTTTATTGCATAGACCCACTTTCCCCCCACTGAGGTTCGACCTTCTGGTAGAAGGGTGAGCTCAAATGTTTCATTCTCCCATAGTGCTTTAACCTCTTCATCCATGGTATCTGGGGATGAGATTACATCTTGGTATGACTAGGGAGCATGAATTAATCTGTAGCAGAAATCAATTGTACAATTTGCAGCATCATCAACTGCATCATCCAGATCCTTTCCAGTTACATAATCATCAAGTTATTTTGGTCTTACACGATCTCTGATAGGGTAACGCCTAGCATTGGCGGTCTCATTTTCATGTATTGGCATTTCAGGTTCTGCTTTAGCTGAATCAAGCAACAGTTCAACACTTTCATCAACATGGTCTAGCCTCTCAGTGAACTTGACACATCGGATTTTCTTGACAGCGTTTTGATGTGGGTAATACACAAGAAATGCGGGGCTGGACCTGTCATAGCCCACAAAAATACATTTTTCAGCTCGAGCATCCAATTTGGTTTTGTTCTGTACATATTCATAACACACTGTACCAAATACATACATGTTGGACAAATTGGGTTTGATACCTGTCAAACACTCATAAGGAGTTTTACCTGTTCTATGGTTGTAGCACCTGTTCCGTATATGTACTGATGTCGGGACTGCGTACGTCCACAACTGTTTAGGCAACTCTGCTCCAATTAACAAACATCTAGCCATATCAAAGAGGGACCTATGTTACATACTGTTTAAGATGAACGCCATTATTTAGGTACTCACTTGCTCATCCAAGTTTGATGGCGTATCCATTTTTTGTCTTCTCTCTTCTTTTCTCTCTACTCTCTTCTCTATCTTCACAAAGGCGCTCAGACGAGTTGAAAACTCCGAGTGACGAGATCTCTGAATCGCTCGCGTTATATACTCTTGCCCAAATTGGCGCCCAGTCTTCGCGGTTCGGTTATATATGGGGGCGTACCCCCCTATCCCCTTTTTGTTTCCGGTCACACGATATCGGGGCTGGATTTTGATTGGTTACTGATATTCGTATATAAGTGAGATATATAAGTGAGACTCTCTCTCGACACTTGTATGAGCACCATGAGACGTAGTCGTCGTTTGCGTGGGCTTGCTCCCGAGGAACAGGCAATCGATCAAGTTTGTTTCATTTGTCACCTACGTATTCATGGGAATCATTTGAGTAGATGCGTGTCGACACCGTGTTGCAGTGTATTCATGCACCGTTCCTGTTATGACAGCATGGTGGAACGTTTATCAACGTGCGGTAATTGTCGTAGTCCAAACGTGGGCCACGTTCCTGGTGGTGACATATTGGAAACGGATGAGGAGCTCGACGTGGATGGCGACGAAGTGGAGAGCGAAGGTATTGCTGGGTTGCGTAATCGGATTAATGAGTACAGACGGAGTCCCGACATCTGGATACCCATTACCAGAGGTCGTTCCTTTGGCACGCGTTACCTTACGGAATCGACATTTCCACTTGGTCTGTCTATTACATGTTGCATTGGAACTTTGTTGAAATATTTTCCGACCTCACCAGCTATGTCTATGGTGTAGTGGAATTGCCAATAGAACCGACCCGGGAGGTTCGAGTGGCCGTGTACAAACTATTTTTTTACAATACACCTTACGAGGCGTTTGATGTCCTTGCTTCAATCCGGTTCAGACTATTTTTTTTTCCTGAGGAGTGAACGTACGGATGCCGTGTTTGTGCGGTTGACTTTGTTGCCTTATCCAGGCGGCCCTTCATTGTACCCAAATGACTTAGGGTGACATGACTTTTTTTCATTTTTTCTCCTCCACAGATTCCATCCAACATCGTTATCACGACTTCCTCATAAGTGTGGCTGAAAGAGGATTCCGAGATATTGGCCGGCCTTTTGAGACTCACAACTCGACGACTCAGTCATGGGCACTATTGCCTTACCCCATCTCTCCAGTGACGTGGTTCACCTTCTACCATACGTTGAGAGACTATGTAGGAAAATTGTATGGGTCCTATGGTCAAATCAGATTGATGCACATTCACGGAACTGTCTTTTCCAATCAACATTATACCGTATCCGCATATACGAAGATGCGTGTATGACATGTTTTTTCTCAATATACCCAACGAGGTGGCTCGCACTCACACTAGAGTGAGATTCAGGCTTCTTTTCGTGGGTGCTACGTGGGTGGGAGAGAATGTCCATTGATAACATTTCATGTCGAACGGAATACAGCCCACCCCTTTATCAGGATAATTACTTTGAGAGATGGGGAGACTTTTTGTTTGTGTGTAAAAAAAAAACACTTTTTAATAAACAAAGATTTTCTGTAATACAACTTTTTAAATGAACAAATAAAGTTCAGAACTTCAATCTTTTCTTGGCTTGCATGATTTTCCTCACGATACGTTCAGTCATTGTTTTTATCCCTGGCAACTTGTTAATGGACTCGATCATCTTGGCATCGGCTTTCCATTTGTCTTGCAAATTCTTGACCTTGGAATAATCAATGTCGTGTTGTTTGGCAATCCTGTCAAGACGGTTGATCCCGAGGTCTCCGCGTTTCAAACGTTTCTCCAACTTGGTCCCAGGTCCCATGTATTGATACCCAGGCCAATGAAACTCGATTCCAGTCTTTTCCAACCACTTTTGAACGTCGAGGCCCAAACCCCACCGCTTCCTTCTTCTCCTTCGCGTCTTGGTTTTAATATTAGTCACTGTCCGTGTCATAGTCCAGTTTTTTTTTCTCAAATCTCCTTGGGGATAGCAACTTTCCCAACCTTTGGAGGGTTGAAGTTTTTCTGCACCGCCTCTTCTTCTTGGTTGGGGTTGTTTTCCTTTCGTCGTCAATGATTTGAGGGCTCCTTCCTTCGCTCCTTTGAGAATTGATTTGAAGGCACCTTTTGGCTTGCTGGATGGTTTTGGCGTTTTGGGTTTAGGTGTAGGTCTACTTATGGGTGTGGGAAGTTTGGATTTGAATTCTTTCTTGATTTTCACACCCGACGTGCTACTGGACGATCGAGTCCTTTGATGATCTGCTTCAATAAGTTTTCCGTGTGTTCATCAGCCATAGCTTCGGGTTCTTCGGTTCCCTGGTACACTGGGGGACCTCTCTTACCCGTACGTATGCGTTTCAGCAATCGATCTTGTTCGACTGCCATCGGTTTCGTCATTCTGACTGCAATGCTGTCCGAGATGCTTTTATCTTTCAACATGAGATGTTGTTCCCCGGCCAATCGACCCGCTTTGTTCAACAGTGCACTCTCTGTAACTGTCCCTAATAATTCTCCAATTGTTTGAATTCGTTGACAGGTACCATCATCACTTCATCCACATACGACTGACTCAATTTGGTGTGTGGAAATTCTGACCGTCCAGTCAGGGCTGTTTCGTAACAGTCTTGCCAGTATCTGATTTGTTCGTCTTTCTTTTCCAAATCGCGTTGAAGACTCAGACCGGTTTGCCTGCCTTTTGAACACTCTCTGCACAACTCGATGCAACCACCCTTCGGGGTGATCTCTCGCTTCTTTTGACAATCGGTACACTGGTCGTCGTACTTTAAAGCCATATGTTCTTGATACAAACTGTGGTACTTGCGACTCCAAAATTTTACGGTCCCCTTCAATTCTTCTTCTCGTTTGTTTGCTTGTTGCAACATGTTCACCAGTTGGGACAAACATTCCTGTTTCTCCTTTGATTTTGGTCTGAAGGGTACGTCGTCGACGCCTTCTGTGGGACGTCCATATTTGTCGCGACCTTTCATTGTGCACAACATGCTAGAAAACAATCGTTCAAACCACTCCAGAATCCACCACCTTTCTGCTTGAGGAGACGCTGTCTTCGACGTTTGACTGGATTTCTACGTTTGCCCAATTCGCGCAACACCTTTTTATGTCGTTTCAATTTCCCATAAGTAGTTGCGTTCACCGGAATTCGATCTTTCAACAAATTGATGACCATCTCGCTGACAGAATTGATTTGATCGGCGTTGGCATGTTCCAATAATTGTTGACGTTTGTTTTTATTGGCTTCATTCAGGATACTCTCCAGAAATGGACGTTGTCGACGTAACAGCTTCATCTTTTTTTGAGGAGTGGTCACTTCTCTTTTTATCTCCTTCTCCTGGATTCACATGATGCAACACTCTGGTCTTCTTTCTCCATACCCTTTATCGATGGTCCAACTATCATAACTCTTATTGCCGCCACGTCGTTTGTAGTCATGATACTCTCGTTTGAAACCGCGAACCGTGGCTTTGGCTTTATCTACGTTTACGGGTGTTTTGAGAGCTTTCATCATATCTTTGGTCACTCTAATCCCTCGTTTGAAATCCACTTGAAAAGGATTACCACCACCACCTTTCTGTTTCTTTCTGTTCCTCTTTTTGGAAGGGCGACCACGCTGTGCTTTCCTTTTGGGCATGATTATTTTTTTTTTATCAATTGTTCGTTGGCTCTTCAGGGCACACAATACTACTCACACGAGCGTACTTCTGTTTTTATCGTGTTGTGACGAAACTTCTTGGTGTAGTCCCTGCCTTAACTTTCATGGGTGGGTGGAGTGATGTCCGTGATGGTATCGTCTATGGTCTGCATTTTTATCAAAAAACTATTTATCTGATGTTCATCCACGCCTGCATGGGCGTGATTTCTGAGTTCGATCAAGGTCTTTTCATAGGTGGTGTAAGCAAATCGACACATGTCCATCTTGAAAGAATACTTTTTGAAGTCACTCCAACCTTTCACCAAGGTTGCCAAGGCTGTCAATCCAACCATGACCAGACTTTCTTTTCACACTGATCCCACCACCATGCTCACGGCCATAATGAGTAGGGCTACTCCGTTGAACAGAGCATTCAACTTCTTGAATCGATAAAACATTTGTAATCTGCACCACCATTTTTTGTGGTAGAACGCGAACAACCCGTCCAATCTTTGTAGAGTCTCCCAGTTATTATTGGAGATTGCTTCATCCAATAAACTGATCGAAGTGTTCATCGTGAGAGTCTTGAGTCACACTGGATCGTCTCTTTTTTCGCCGTTTTTTTTTTGAGTAATTTTCGTACTCCGTAGGCGGCACCAGAGGTGGCTGCACTCAAGGCTGCACCCGTGGCCGCTTTCGATCCCATCTTTACAGCTCTGTGTCCCAACGCTTTCGCCATGCCAAGAGTGGCTCCTTTTCCGACGGGAACCAAAACCGACAAGGCATCCAATAGACAACCTCCAAGTTGTGGAATTCTTTTCTTACGCTGTCTTCTTCTTCTTCTCATCATCTTGATGTACTCAGTTGCGTACACTGGTTGAATTGCGGGTCACGGTGGGACGTCGTCCGTTTTTATAGGTGGTAGTGATCGTGTTTGTGGTTGTGATACCAGCGATGCGTTTCTCCGCTGCCATTTGTTGCTGTTCTTGCAGAATTTGTTCAAGCTGTTGCATTTGAGCTTGATTCATGATGCGGCCTCGTCGTCTTCTTCGGCGTGAAGGACCGGGACTCGGTGTAGATGGTGGTGAGGATGGAGGTGTGGAATCTCCTCCTCCCCCACCTCCACCTCCTCTTCCACCGCTTCTGCTGCTTCTTCTGCTTCTTCTGCTGCTGCCACCACTGCTTCTTTCACTGGCACTGCTTCTTCTTCGACTTCCAGGATCACTCGGACTACCCGAGGGAGAAGGTTGGTAAGGGACCGTTCTGGGTTGTTTGTGTCCTATCGTCGGTCTCGCGGCCATGTAGCCTTGACCGGGTGGTGTGGAGGCTCTGCCGGCTCGTAGACAAAGAGTGCGTGTGGCTCCCACACCCACTGTCGTGTTGGTTCGTGCAGCTGACGTCGTTCCAATACCCACTGAGTGATTTGTTCCATGGGTTTGTAATCGTATTCTTTAGGATTTATGCGTCCTTTTAACATATTTTCGCAAATGCAAATGCATCGTGGAAACCATGCGGCTTCACTTCGCAACATGTTCACTGGCTCTTGACTCCAACGTCTGAATCAATTCTCAGAAGTACGTCTCGTTATATTGACATATCATATCATCTGTTCTCAAATTGGTCAGATGCTCGCGACACAGGGATTTGAATCGATCCCACCAATGATCACACTTCCCCATCACTTCGAAATTGATGGCATCGGACAAAACCTTCCTCTTTTAACAATTGACTCAACACGCGTTGATCGTCTCTGCTGGTAGGGTGAAGATCCAACACCATGTAACCGAATGGTCGTTCATCGGTCACTTTTCTGAACGTCTCTAGAACTTTTGTGGGAAACGATTGTAATAATAAATTTCGCATCCCGAGTTGATCCCGTGGGTTCTTGAAAGCCACCACGTAATGCGCATTGCGTGAGATGGTCTTAGCGAATTTTCCGTTTCGTTTCGGGAAGAGATCCTGACACAAGTAGATCACTGTGATGTTTTGATGATGAGAATGTTTTGTGAATAAATCCAATACACTTTTGTCGTTGCTGCCTTCATCCATCAAATCGTCCATCACCAACACACCTCCTTGAGGGAACCAGTTGGTTAGGGACTCGCTGTCTGGCACCCCCTCGTGGAACTTGACACCTTCTTTTTTCAGTGGTTCATACCCTTTTTGCCACGATCCATAACAATAATGAATACTTTTCGGGGGTTCAACGAATAGCTCCAGATTGTTCAAGAGCGGTTTGGTGGTGAACACGGTTTTGCCACAACCCGAGGGTCCGACCACCATCATGCTGGATGGGGTGTGAAATTTGAACGCTTTACGACATTCCATGACGACACTCATTTTCAAACTGAAAACTCTTTATTGAATCTCTTAATTTTAAACAACAAAATGGCAAATGTCTTTCAGCGACCCGCACGTGTCCTGGTGACAGGGGGTCTCACAAATCTCATGCCAAGTGACATCGTGCACGATCAAACGTTTCAACGTTTTTCCAACTTTGTGATCGTTGTTCGCATAATATTTTTTCTTGAATCGGTCCAAAAAATAGTCCATACTTCGACCTTCGGCTCGGTCGATCAGGTACATCAAAGCGTAGTCGCCACAACTCTGACTGAACAGGGACTGCAAACTCATTCCATTCTAGACAAGGTACTTGAAATGACGATCCAACCATTCTTGCAACGGTTCTGCAGTGACGTAAGTCTTCAATGGTAGAGCATAGCTGTCCAACATCTCGCATACGTTGCCTCGTGTCCAAAGGGCAATCTAGTGAGTGCCCGGTTCATCGTGAGGGTCTGTGTTGACAATGAAGGCTGACGGTCCTTCTTCGGGTAGTGTTCTCGGTAATCGATCGCAGGGGACTGTTCCGTAAAAAACTCTAGATAGGTTCGGATTGGTTCCGGCCAAATGATCCAATTGTATGTTATTCAAAGCCACTTTCTCCATATTTTCAGGGTTGATACACGTCGTACGTTATGGTATTGTTTCTGTCTGCTTCCATCAAATTCTCAAACTCTCCATAGACCAGAATGATCAGATTTGCTCCAGGGTCTGCACCAAATGTGATCACAAGGCGCAACTCCCCGCTCTGCTTGGGATTCAACACTGAACTGTTCAAACACCTGTTGGCCGTGTTGTCAAATACAAACAGGGTGCATTTTTTGCCCTGTCCCCAATCCGAGGCTTGAACCATATTTCCTTTATGCCTGCACTAACTTCCCGTGGCTTGGAGGAACCTGTGGTAACCTCTGAGATCCTTGCTGGTATCGTCGTGTTTTAGTTCCAGGGTCTCGTAGGGATATTCTTCACCTCTCACTAATTGTTTGATGCTGGAGAGATTGAACTTTTGGTAGGAGAACGGGTACCTCGCTGCATCTCCGTTGAAGGCATCTTGTCGCAGCAGGGCCACTGTCACTCGGTTTGCTAGCTGATTTCTGAAAGGGTTGTTGCATTCGAAGTAACGTTCCGGGTTGGCGTGAGAGTAAGTGCGGATCTCACCCCTCACAGTGGGGTAGCTCACGATGCCGGTTTTCATATCATTCACCAATTCTCGGTAAATCGAGGGCGTGACTCTCACTTGTGCCAAAAACAATCTTACGTTCACATCCGCTTCTGTCAATCTAAGGGTTCTGCCACCACCGTAGACCACAGACCACATGGAATGGTTGTTAAAATACATTTGCATCTGGATCTGCACACCCGGGATCAATAACTTGCTGAGATGGAACACTTCCAGGAAAGGTTTGTATCTCAGGGTGACCTTTTTCCATCCAGGTCAGCCGTGTCTGGTACATTCAGACTATTGAACCATCCTTGAGGTGGTAAAAGGTTCTCTCCATCGTCTCGGTCATTATTTAGTATTTGCTCAATAAATGCTTTGTGATGGTACGTGTCGGTCTGAGGGCTGATGAATATTCCATTAATGGCACGATGATCTGTTTGAAGAGGGCATGAGCCAAAAGTTCACTGGGAGAATTTGATCTGCGGCCGCCAGATTCGTGTTGTTGTCTTTCTTGAGTACGATTTCCAATTCGATGAAACTCTCGTTCAAGTCAATGAAATCTTCTTGAGGATCTATCTGGAAATCCACGGGGTTGATCCCCGTGTTAAAAGGGGCTATCTTCACGTATCGACGTGATACCATACTAAGATCCGTCGGGGGAACACTGGAGAGGTTCAGACGATGATTCATCACCCCCTTGGATCGAACGTGTGCCACCATGTCCGTCATCGTCGTCGTCTTTTTCTTTTCCTTCTTCTTCTTGAGGCAACTTTCTGCCCCCACTGAGAGTTGATCAATTTTGAAAGACCTGGAAGGAATTGACCGCCTTTATACATTCTTCGTCGTCGCCATCCTCCAATGAATGGGGTGGAAGTCGATCCACGCGTCTCGAATAGATTGGAATCATTTCCCGAATATGTCTTTTCTCGCTTTCTTAGCAGTCAAACGTGCCGCTTCTTGCGCTGCCTTGCGTTTGATTGCTTTCAATGCTCCTTTCTTCACACCTTCAAGTCCACCCTTCCAATTGACCTTTCCGCTTTTGGTACGCGAATTTGAACCTTTCAGACCAGCAGTCAAAGACCCGGTCAACACATCGCGTGCTATGACCGGTGCTCTCTTTTTCAAATCTTTCCAGTCAAACCCCTTTCCTTCTTGTTGTTGTTGGTAAGGTTGAAATCGGGTCAATCCACCACCGATCATTCTTGTTTGAAGTGTAAAGTCAAAATCTTCTCTCCTTCACTGAATTCGGTCAGCTCTCCTGTGATCTCTCCCACTTGCATTTCTACAATGTCGACGAAATCTTTGCGTACCGGAATATATTGAGGAAGTTTGGGTTCGATATAGAAAACACCTCTTCCACTTTGCTTATATTGCACTTCCCTCAGTATGTCCACTTTTTGATCTCCCAACACGCTGCTGCTGCTCACATCCCTGCACAGCAAAAGTGTTCTCGTCGCTGATGCAATCATGTTGGAATAAGCCGCATTCAAGTTCAGGAATCTCCAGTTGGTGTGAATACTGAAGAAATAGTACTCATAGCCAGGAAAAACACGGCTTGTCTATCTGAGGTCTGAAGATCCTCGTGTGTGCCAGACGAATCTGGATCTGGAATCTCAGCTCCATCGACCTTCCTCTTCAAATTGGGTCCCAACTGATAGGTCTCATCGTTTTTCAGAATCCATTTCATTTGATGACACAAATGTTTGTTCATTCCAAACGTGATTTTCTTTTTGTCATGATCAGATTGGTTGAATGTTTCCGAGTTGTCGATCAACAATTCATCTCCTTGGCACACGAAATTCATGTAAGACAAATTCTTCTTTTCCTTCAAATCAAATGGATTGGAAAGCAAATTCCACCCCTTGAGAACATCCGTGTTGGCGTTTCCCTGTATCAGTCTTTGCGTCTCGAAGAAACTGACGACGGTCTTCATGAATCCCACTCCATCCAATCCTCCAAAATTCACACTCAAGTTTTCAGTCGTGAAATCCTCTTCCCTTGATTTCACATACACATAGTTGGTAGGTATTGTTCTGGTTTTGGTTAAAAACCATTGCATGGTGAACAACGGTTCATCATTCAACGTGAATTTCGGTAATACACCATTGGTGTCTTGTAACGAGATGCTCGTCAATCCCACTTTCCAATTGGGACCCAGTCGAATAGGTTCAGGTAGACGAATCTTGAATGAATTGGACTTGTTATTCGGATACTCTTGCTTGCTGCCATTGCTCGGTAACTTGATGTAAAAATCACTCATCGTTTGTAATATAACGTCACTACTGTATCGCCAGGCTCAAAGTTCACCAAGGATCCGTCGTTCTCGCTCACTTGCACCTCTATAATGTCCACCGCATCACTGCGTAGTAGAATATGTTGGATGTGTTTAGGTTCGTAACCGATCTCTTCCGGGTTGTAGGGTACTTCTCTGAGTAAATCCGTCACTTTGTCACCGGTGATGACACTTCGCCCGCGTTCGAGTACACGTACAAGGGCCGTTTCGGGATGTGATAAGCGAGGTGAGAATGATCGCCAAACGCGTCGTCGAAACTTCGATCCAAATCCGTGAACACCTAGTTGGCGAACATACTCAAGTACAAGTAGTCATCATCCGTCTTGTAATACAATTTTTCATAATTGGGTTGCTTGAATTCTCCGATCGTTTCTTGGAGTATGTCTCCAGGTTCAGGCATTCCATCTTTGGGGAACTCAATAATCACCGTACCGTCTCCATTCAACCCATTTCATCTTGACGGCCAACTCCAAACTTATCCTGACACTGGGAAACATTCGGTCCACCCCACCAACACCGCCGAGATCAGGGGCCGTTCTCGTATTGTCAAGGATACATTCTCCATTTTCCACGGGTTTCATCACAATGTACTTCAGTGTTGGTGAATGGTACTCGAAGCGATCGTCGTCCTCTTTGAACGCCACATAATCATCCTTGTCTTTGATTCTGTATCGCGTGTCCAAGATCGTCTCACGAGATTTTTCATATTCATTGAATTCACCAATCTCCGCTTGATATCCGATAGTCCACAAATAGCGATTTCGTATTTCATTCATCAACTCCGTACCACTCCTCGGAATGTTAGCCAAACTTCGCGAATTTGCGAACACCGCTTGATGGTCATAATCATAGATTTCCACAGAATGTTCGGAACCAAGTTTGGATTCGTCAGTCCAACCCTCATACCAAACGAAAGAAAACAAGAACGGATTCATCCGTTCATCCGTTTCTGATTGGACCCCGATCGAACGGTCCTGCTGGACATCGGTAATGTGATACTGCTCAATCCCAGTTTCCATCCGAGTTCTCTGAACACCAACAAGTTAGGCAAACGATTCTTGAACTTGTTAGAAGCGTTGTTCGGAAACTCCTCGGTACTGGAATTGCTTTTCACTTGCACGTAAAACTCCGTCATTCTTTGAAAGCACCTTTGTCGAGCCAAGTGTCGTATTTATCTGGCCAACCTTTCCATTGCACCAAGACTTTATTTCCTTTACGTTTCACGATTTTTTCGATGCGGAAAAGATCATCATCTTCCAGAGTCACTTTTTGCAAGTCTTGGACGTAAAACGTCCCTTCCACGGGTGTGCCATCCCATTCTTCTATCTTGTACGAGGGTACTTTCCCTCGACGTGCCCTCTTGACCAAAAACACTTCTTCGGTCTAACCGGGCAAATAACTTTTCTTGAACTGTTTGAACTTCTTGTTCAATCTGACCCGATCCGCGACTTTCAGTCGAGGTCTCTGAAGACGCAGTTGTTTTTTGTTGTTGTTGTTGTCCCCATAAAGAGTCTTCCACACACTGGAACTATTGCTTGATTCACTTGATTGGGGGGCATCTTGATACTACGATGGTACGATCGATGGTACCCTTCCACCAAATCTTGCAAGACAGGGACGAAATTCAAAGTATTTTTCGAAGTGAAATAACGATACATGCGTTGTTTCAATGTCCGATTAAACCGTTCGATCACACTGGATTTCGTATCGCCGCTAGTCGAAAAATGATGAATGTCTTTTCGTTTCATCAACTCTTGAAACGTCTTCTTGTAAAATTCTTTCCCATCATCCGTCTGAAGATTAATGGGTTTTCTCCCTTCACTCCTCTTCAGTATCTTCGTCATGGCATCCGTCACCGTCTTTCCCGTCCTGTTCTTCACGGGTTCCACCCACGCGTGTTTGGAAAACACATCCACCACCGTCAAGAGATAACAATACCCACGATTATACTTGTCAATGTTATTCACTTCAATCAAATTGGCTGTCCACTGTTCGTCAATACCGTACACCATCACAGGTAAAGTGGGAAACCGACGTCGTCTTGGGTTGTGTAAAGTGTACCCCAAATCGCGTTGAAGGACTTCCCGAGCTCGTTTGATGGTGATGTTGTTCGCTTTGGCAAGTCGGGTCACGCCTCCGAGACTACCTGGGTTGAGTGGATCCCGATACCTCGACAATAGGGTTTTCGCTGACAGTTCTTTTTTCTTCTTTCCTCTCTTTTTCATAATGTCGCAAGTTTAACGAGACTTTTTTTCAACCACTGGAGACGTTCTGGTTTCACGAGTCGATACTTGTCGAATGAATAAGGGTGTTTTTTCAACCATAATATATAAACGACAAAACGCCACACATTACACTCGACATCCGTCTCATCGAATACTGGTACTGGGTCACAGCGGGGATCACAAGGGGGTATCACGATCCCTTTTCCGTGTTTCTCAAACAGCTCATTGCATCTCGAACACAGCAATTCCCAAACTCTCTCCTCAGACATGGTTGTACAAAAATGATTTTTTATTTTTCAACAATGCTCAACTTATATATACAAAACATCGTTCTGATTGGTTCAGCGAAAAAACGTGTGTCGTGCTTGGTCCACACCCAAAAATAAAAATCAGTTCATCCTGATTAGTCTATCTGTAATTGGGACGCATCTGATCCAAATCTTCAATTGATTGACTTCAGTAATATTTACATACTCCACACTCTCCAGGTCTCCATCTCAAGGCTTCAAACTAATCTCCATTGTCGTAAAACGCTTGACGCATGCCTTCCTTGCATTCCTCACACAATTCATCTTCGTTCGTGTCAATGGCTCGAAAGAAAAACCGATCCTTCCACAAATCACGTTGATGCATCACATCAGTAATCAATGTTTCCAACTCATAACACAAATCCCTGTAATCACCCCCGGTGAATTCAGCCTTGGGTTTTTCGTTGCATGCCACTTGCCCCCTCCTGAACAATCGATACATCATGGATTGTCCGAACCGCATGGGTTCCATCAGATCAGTGATGGCGTACTCCATTCCCCGATGAAGGAACTCGGCCGTGGAAATCAGACAATTACGATGCGCATTCATCACTGGAGGCTTCTCGCGTATGAACTCGAAAAAATCCTCCCCCTCGAAGCACGTGTAAAACAACACCCGATACCACACATCAATACCGCCAACACACAGATGCACCGGCTGGTTATTCTTCATCATCTCCAAAATCATACCTCCCCATTCAGGCTGTTTCTCCCAAAGCGTTTTGAAAGTCATTGCATTTTTCGAACGACCCACACGATAGGCATCAAGCGCTCTATCCCTGAAAAGATCATCAAAAATGTACAAAGTCAAACCAGTCCACTCAAAGGAGTTGTCCATGGGTTTCACATCCACATCAGCAATGCTCTTCATCAATTCCTGGATCTTGTCAGAATTCGTGTAATACGCCATCTTCACGTGCAGCTCATCAAATGACACTGTCCGAACAGCAACGCAGTTTATATAGTCTCTTGTTCACGTGATTAGTCAGTCATTTCACTGACATCTCATTCATTTCATCATTTAAACCTTAATCCTTCTCAGACTTTTATGCAGAAATACGTCCAGCTTGGTCGCATCTAGTTTAGTCATACGCCAAGTTTCACATCCGTATAACAGGACAGCTACAACATTGGACTTAAAGATCTTCAGCTTTGTTCTCAATTTCAG
>OMLO01002840.1_pt1 | contig 14169 bp, 15 predicted proteins | sample 1674811 | NCBI WGS metagenome assembly OMLO01 (sample SAMN06265003, study PRJEB25207) | coral metagenome | isolation source: Coral host | place: Mexico:La Bocana,Puerto Morelos, Mexico | collected 2008-11-13
GGCAGCTTTGTTTCCGGAAAATGTTTTCCACCAAAAAAAGATGGGACCCTGATCCTAGGTCAGGGAAGATGTTTTTGCAACAATCACGGTTGTGGAGCCTGGGATCTCAATGATGCACCGCTCACCTTTTTTGCCCCAGACATCGGCTCAAGCCATCGTCATGACATCCCTTTCCCTTATGCTTGAACAAAAATGATCAAACGGAAAGGATGAATGCTGTACACTCATGGAAAGATGATCATGCCAAAGTGACAGGAGTCTTGAAAATGTCACTGGTCTTGTTTTCTTTTGGCTGATCATCCTTCCTCCACTTCTCATAAACATCGTCAACTTCTGCAGCTGATTTCGACTCCACCAGGGTTACTGTCGGTGACCCCATCCAAAGTCTGAACTCATTGCGAAGCTTGGGATTCATCTTGGTCAAGGCATCTGCATGCTGCTTCTCTGTGGGAACCCAACGAAGATTCCTGCATGTAGCACGCAACCCGGCCACGTCCAATTCAACCCTCTTTTCTGCAAAGGTTGTGCTCAGACGATGCACTGCATCCCACAGCGAACGAGCATCTGTTATGGGCACCACTTCAAAACCTGGAACACCTTGTGTTGCACGGTATCCAGGATCCAACATCTCAGTGAAAGAGCAAGCCATGAAATTGCCCACATCCTGAGCTCTGTCCAGTGATGCTGCCTCTGCCGCCAAGGTTGATCTCAGAACACGTTGATGACGATAACTCTTCCATTCCAGCAATGACGCTGGTTGTTCGCCATGAAGAGCTGCTTTGTCTGTCAACAAAACAACATAGCCACCCTGACTCTTGTTCTGAGGAGCATTGGCAAATCCAGAATCGCCATACGCCACAAACATACAGCTTTCCAAATTGACAGGGAAAACTCGGAAATGTGCTGTAGCTGTTGCTTTCACATAGCGGAGCACCTGATTGACCTGGAGAAGATCTGCAACTTTCAGCTCATCATGTTTCTTCTGAAGCAAAGATACATAGGCCGACAAGTCACCTCTTGTCGTTCCAGCCAACCATTGCAGAGAACCAATGCCTGAACGAAACTCCGTGACCAGTTCCGGATGGTCTTTCAGTTTCTCCTCAGGGTCCTTGTCGATCTTGGTCTTCATGATGTCTGCCACATAGTGAGTCTGGTCCAGAGTGAATCCACCGTCTTGCTGACGTTGGATGCGACGTCCCACAAAAATGAAGTCGTCCTTTTCCCACTCAGAACCCCAAACGAAGGAAGTTTTGACTTCTTCCAGAAGCCAGTCATAGCCATCCAAACAACATGTGATGATGTCGTCCACATGAAGTCCCAGCAAGGCCACCACTTTACCGTCTCGTCGCTGCAAAAAGCAGCAAGGATCCAGAGAGTGTTGCTCCCAGTGTTTACCAGTGAGAACCTGCACCACGTACAGAAACCACCTCCGAGGTGCATTGGCTTGTCCATACACCGGAGCGGACAGCTTGTAGACATACTTCTTCGACCTCCATTGGGGATTGACTTCCAGTGAGATCTCGTCTTGAGGAGGTCTCATGTAGATTGCTGTAGGCCTCTCGACGTCTGGCAACCCTTGAAGAAAGGCTGACTTGCAATCTGCGTTGTAAAGACTCACACCATGAGAGGCTGACCACTGAATAATCAAAATGAAGCAGGTTTTGGAAAGCACCGGTGAATCCCTTGTTAGCAGCGGCAAATGCGGATCTCGATAGCCCTGGATGACTATTCGAGCTTTTGCCTTGAACCACTTGCCACCATCTTTGGGCTTCCATCTGTAGCAAACCCTGCTCTTCAAAATCAAACTTGGGTCAACTTCTCCATCTCGAAGTTCCACTGGTTGGCAGCTTGACCAGGTTTCCCATTCCTTCCACTCATCACGAAGGGATTCCACAAAGGCAGGCCAATCTTCTGCGGCAATGGAACGCCATGGAATTTCACGCTTCAGAGCTTGTTTGGCTGCCCTGCCTGAGGTCTGGTTTGCATCATCTTCTTCGTCGCTCGATTCTGAGCGATAGAAAACTTGGTCTGTTGCCGTTGAGAAGGTATCTGGTGCATTCGACACAGAACTTGCCAACACCTGATACAAGTCCTCCTCCTTGAACCTGTCCACATCATCCTGCATCATCTTCATCTCCTCCTCCGAAGAAGCCATAGTCACACCCTGTGCCACATCTTGACATAGAGCGAAGTAGGCCTCAAAGAAGTTGTCATTCTGGAAGGCAGGATGAAGTTCCGGACTGGATCCATCCCAACCGGAGAGATACACACAGTGTCGACCATGACGACTGAGAAAACGATGTTCTGGTTGTTGAGAGGGTTTCCGGCTTTCACGCCGTTTGCCTTTCCAATGCTTGATGAAAACGGCTTGGTCTCGATCTTTAGGTTCTTGACTACCATGATGAAGGTGGCTGGCCACAACGTCCTCGTCAATGTCGAGGTCGGCAAACAACTTGGACCATTCCCAACTGGATTGATTAGATGCCTTGACTGCTACGCTCCACAAAGAGGCTTCTCCTTCTGCTAGAGCACTTTCAGGCAGTTGTGAAAACACCTGACCAATGCCTACCAAGTAGGCTTCTGCTTCATGAATATCTTCTAGCTGATGGTCTCGGGGAAGGTCGAACGCTCCATTGCGTGGTGTCTGCTTGTCCAACCATCTCTTGTAATGGGGATCATACACAAAATGTGCATCTTTCATCATGGCTTCATGTTCTTCTACTTCATCAAACCAGTTGTCAACAAGCTTCGGATCTGGCACGAATTCTGCTGAGCTGCATCTGGGGCATTGATGCTTTTCTGAAACTGTTGTACCTTGTGTTCCACAATGTTTGCAGTACACAGACAAAACTGCACGCATAGGGTCCACACCGGCGGCTTGGCTTTCCGGCTGTGGCTGCATTCGATCCTGTTCATGTAGTGCGGAAGGATCCTGTTCAGCATCTCGCTTGGTTCCTCTCGCACTAGATGAAGGGATGTGAGATTGTTCGCGGAGTGCATCAGGTTGGACTTCAGAGCTCCTCTTTCTGCCTGTCTGATTGCAATGGTTGTCACTGTCGAGGTCGGTTGGCTCTGAATGTTTTCCAACTTGAGCACGCTATTGGGCTCATCTTCCTCAGGTATAGGTGGTAGAGCAGGTACTGATGCCAAACTTGGTGTTCCCGGAGCTGGCAAAGCTGGTGTCGGGGGAAGATAGATCACAGGTGTCTCCGGCTGCTTGTGTGATGATGCTTCGGCTTGTGAAGCAGGCAGGGTGATCTCTGACAAACTCTGTGATGCCTTCCTGCCTGGTTCCGAAGCTGCAGGAGGTATTGCCACCAAAACCGGAGGCACTTCTCCTTGTTGTTGTTGAACTTGACCCGTTGCATCCAACACTGCAGAAGCGTCTTGATCGGTCCGAGCTGATGGAGCCAACGAACGATGGTCAAAGGCATGTGGATGCTTCTGACTCAGGTCAATCTCTGTGTCTTTCAAGGCCTTGATGTCCTCCGTGGATGGGGACCAAAGCTCTTCACCTTCAACACTTCGAACTTGTTCACGGGCTGCCTGAACCACTCTGCCTCTGTTGTTTCTGATCCAGACACTGCCGGAAGGACCCGGATCCAAACCAATGATCATTCCTTGGCGATACCCCTCTACCGTGCCTTCACCATCCAGTTGAGTTCGGTGACGGTAGTAGGCAATCTTCTGACCTACTTCCAGAGGTCCGCGATATGGTCTGCCCTTCCTCAGCATGGCACGACGGAGAGCCTGATTGAACTCATAGTCTGCAAAGGCCTTCATAGCCTCATGTCTCACCATTTCCACCTGAAGAAGAGCATCATTGTTGTCCACCATAGACTTGGCCTCAACTGCTTCTGGTTCACTCAAAAGGGATGAAGGCACACGAGGCTGTCGACCAAAAACCCACTGACATGGGCTGGCACCACATCTTCGCACCAAACTGTTCTTGGCATGGACCGCCATGTTGATCACCACATCCATCTCTTCACGACTCAGAGCTGCAAACTGATTGATCAACCTTCTGGCAATCCACTTGCAAGCTTGACCATGCCTCTCACACTTGCCCAACTGCCAATGTGCATCAGGGGGAACGAATCGAGCTGAACGCCACACTGAGCAACCAAGTTCTCAAACTTAAAGCCACGCAGTGCGCCTTCAGCATCGACCACCATTGCCAAGGGAGGACCAAAGTACCGAAACCACCCATCCACCAGCCTTTGAACAACTACCGGCTAGCTTGGATGGTCGTGGTTGATGTGGTGTCTTGGTCCTTTCACAAACCGTGCAATTCAAATGCTTGGCCCCAAGAAGTGCCGGTCCTGATGCACCTGCTTGTGCCAAGTGTCTGACTAGTGCTTCATTTGATGGATGCCCCAGATTGGTGTGAAGACGTCTGAGAGAGTTTTGCACCCACTTTGGAACTGAACCTTCTTGAACTTGGAAGGTTATGTCACGATAACCTGGTTGTCTGGGATGGAGAGCTTCATCATAAGGTTGAGGCTTCTCTGCATCGTCCACCTTCTTCTTCTTCCCGGATTGGGACAAAGGCTCATCAGGTTTGGACTCTTCCTCAGGGTTCATTGATGTCGCGGGTGCTTCGCCATAGACCAAGATGCCATAGGCGACAGGTGTCTCAAAGCGACCAACTCCAAAGGACGTCACCTCCTCCGATTCCATGCTGATCTGGCCATCATTGTAACGAAGGATGGCTGCTCTGTGGGTCACTGGTTTTTGAGACATCAAGTTCTGAGGAATTCGACGAACCTTCAAATTCTGACGATCTGTGCCTGATGAATGGTCCAAGGCACAAGATCCTGTATATGGGCGAAGAAGGCTGTTCCAGGTCTCACTATGGCCGATGTGGCCGTCTTACCTTCCAGACGAAGTTGAGCTTCTTGAAGTACAGGACGCCATGCCTCTTCATCCCGGGTGATGTCCAAGTACAGCACCTCATAGTTGCACTGCTGCTCCTCCGCTGTGGAAGACCAAACTGAATGCCAGCCCTCTTCATCCAAAGGAGTGTGATCACCATAGTCTGCACCACACGTCCAATTGAAACGTCGAAAGCCTTCTTGAGGAATCCACCGTTCATCACCATGATTGATGAGTGCATCCACCAGGCCATCAATGACAGCTTTTGCCAACTGTCTAGTATAGACCTGAGCTCTCTTCGCATTGCCACCGAGACATTCTTCATGCTGATGATTACCTTCACAAGGCCTAGCCACATAATAGTTGAGCACCTCTGAAAGATCGGACAGCCATCCAGTGTCCTTCTTGAGAAAATGCCCATTGCGACCAACCAAACCAAAGTTGCACATGGAGCCTTTGGCCAGCTTCACATTCTCCAGATTCATCAGCTTGAAAATCTCGGGGTGTTTCCAAAAGGGTGTGCCTGCAAGGGTTTCCCAAGAGAAAGTGCACACCATAATGAGCCTTCAAGAAAGAAATGGAATCGCACATCCCCTTGATGGATTCATACTGCGATTCCCGAATGTTTGCCAGTTCCTCTGCGGTGTAGTTGAGATGTTGGATGTTGCTCCAGGGATCGCATCGGATCTCCCAAACCACCAGAAAAGGACGTCGATCCACGAGCAGTTGAGTCAGCTTCTTGAAGTCCTCTTTCACATCCAAACGAATGCCATGCACCGCATCAATCGGCTGAATTGCTCTGAGTTGCCGACTCAATGCTTCGGCCGTTATATTTGCCATCCCAGCAAACACTTCAACCACATCATTCTTGAAGCGTCTCATTGTTCGCCCCTTTCTCACATGAGCCTCATAGACTCGAGTTTCCCACTGAAGAGCTTCTTGCACTTGACGACAATTGCCTGACAGCCGCTTCTGAGTGCCAGGTTTCATCTTGAAAGATCCACGATCTTCCTTCATCATAGGCTTGTCTGCTGAAAACCCATCACTCAAAACTCGTCCTCCTCCGGATCCTCCTCTGGTAGAGGCGGAACTTCGTAGCCCTCCGGAAAGTCTGTGCTCCGGTGGAACCACGCCTGTGGATCCTCTTCGTCTCAGTCGTCCCAGTTCGTGTGTGAGCCCTCTGCCTTTGCAAGTTCAGCAACTCTGCCTGCATCTCGATGATCTCCTGCTCGGACATGCCTGCCAATCTGGGTTTGGCAGTAGGGGCGATCGGTGGAGCTCCTGGGAACTTCGGTGCCGACTTGGACTTGGCTTTGGACGATCTCACTGACTGATCCACCTCCTGGTTCAACATGCTTGAGGCAGGCGGAGGCCATGACGGTGGGGAAGAGCCACTTGAGGAATTTGCGCTGAGGCGGCTTGCTCGGCGTGCACCGATGATCTTGTACATGTCTGACCCTTTCCTGAACAAAGGAGTCTTTGCAGTTGGTGACGCCTTTGGTTGGCATTGAATCATGCCTGGATCGTTGCCTGTCCCCCTCAGCCATCTCATCCCGCACATGTCGCAGATGCTTATCTTCCCCCAGCTGCTCCATAACCACGAAGGCCAGTAGGATGACGGCAATTGCGAGGATCGTTTGGGTATTTGTTTGTTCCCGTCTTGGACTGCAAAGTCAGAACTGTTGTGGACATCAGCATAGTTGTTGCAGTCTGAGGAGGGAAGCACACCTTCAAAATCTGGTCCCGCAGAGAGGGTTTCATTGCCGTGCTGGCATAAAACATCACTGCTTGACGGACCGAGTACACGAATTCGAGAACATGGCTCATCATCTGCCTCCAGTTGCGCAGCCATTGAGGAATAGCCGCTGATGGAGCTGCTGATCGCATGGGGTGGTGATCTTGCTGAAGTCACGGGATGTTGAAGTGCAACAGGCTCGAGCACCACTGCATCGGGTGACCACACATCATCTGACTTCTCATCTTCATTCACATGTGGGGGCCATGAAAACTCTGAAGGCCATTCATCAATGCGAATTGCAAGGTGACCACATGGTGAAAGATACAACTTCGACTCTGTTTGAAGTGCTTGGTAATACCCTATAGACCAGGTAAGACTATTTGGTGGGTTTCAGGTAAGTCAACTTTTTTTTAACTGATTTGGTAACTCTTTGTGTTTCAGACAATTTGCAAGTTAATTTAAAATTAACTAATTAGTTAATTTGTAAGTTAATTTGTAAGTTAATTTGTAAGGTAATTTGAAAGGTAATTTTTTTACCTGACAAATTAACTTTCAATTTACCTGAAGTTGATTTTTTGAAAGTAGATTTTGATACAAAAAAATGGTAATTTTGTCAACCTTTGTGTCAAAGTGTGCCCCCCACTCACAGTATTCCCAGTGCCCCCTTCTCAAAGTGCCCCCCTCTCAAAGTGCCCCCTCTCAAAGTATTCCATGTCACTTACCATTGTCACAACACATGTTTTAACCATTTGTGCTGTGTTTTTTTTGAAAACCAGTCCTTCTCCTTTCTTACCACTTAGCCTTTCAGAACCATGCAGCAATCCTTTCAGCCAGGTTTTTTTCTTCCTACTTGATTTGTTGTTTAGAAAATTGCACATGCAAAGCAAACCTCATCTTGTCAACTGTTTTGTTGACTGTGAGGAAAGGACCTGTACCTGCTATGCAGGATTGTGCCAAAACCTGTACATGATGCATGTAGTCTTCACCAGTGAAACACCAGACTGTTCTGGGTGAAACATATTTTGCCCAGAGAGCCGAATGGGCAACCCCATGCAACTTAGAGGTTGCTGTGAAAAGATGTGGCACATCTTCAGTTGAAAAATGCTCTTCCAGCAAAACCACCAAATGACCCATGTCAAAAACGGTTTTTTCAAACTCAGCAGCCACTGGGCCTGAGAGGGCAAATTCACCTTTGTGCCGATCCAAAATCGCATCAACTTTGTAACTCAGCTTGAGATAAAGTAGAATCTGTTTGTGGACCAAAAGGTTTGGGTTGTGAAATTTTTGCCACAAGTGCAACAGCACTTTGCAAAAGTTTCTCACCTCAATGGCTTTCCCCCTTAATTTTGGCCCCCCACTTTTCCTCATGAACATGGTAAGTTTGGACATGTTCCTGTACTTGCAGTCAACGGGGTGCTCTTTGTAAAACTGCTGTACCAAACCATCCAAGAAGATGAGGTTTTCCAGTGGAGTTCCATGCTGAAGGATAGTGAAGCACAACAGGTACCTATAGCAAAGCGTTTTTTTCATTTTATGTTGTTTTCAAAACTTCAACCCTTCTCTCAAAGTGCCCACCCCCCAAGTGCCCAGCCCCCAGGTGCCCACAGCTCTCCCAGTGCCCCTCTTTTGTCCTTACAGTGTTCCAAGCTTGAAAGTTTACCTTGTAAAGAAGAAAAAGAAAATGCTATTTGCTGAGCAGTAGCATGACGCTTCCAAAGCAATATTGATCGCATCCCAGGTATTTATTGTGCATAAAATCCAGACTGCAAAGTAATGCAGTGGAACCTGGAATATCCTCAAAAAGCTTGCATCTTGACCTGTTGGGGTAAAGCCTCCAGTTTTCTGTGTTCCAAGACGTTGATACCCATGGTGCACTTTGTGAAAAATTTTTCCATCCATTAACACCTTCTGAGTCTGCCTGGCAATGGATGCAGCACCCTTTCTTATTCTGCCATCTGGGCAGTTTGAGAACATTGCTGTAGTAATCCATGTCTCCTTGGAGAGTGAATAGTATGCCTGCCCAGCCTCCAGCAAGTGGTTTGCCTTTTTTTTGGTGGCCCAAGGTGCCAGCACTATACCTGGGGATGTGTTGGAATAAAGGGGCATAATAATTATGAATGTGGTACCTTGCAGCAAAAAAACAAATTTCTGATATGCATTAAAAGATGCGGTTTTCCTTCATGATCCTCCAGTGGCCAGATTCCAAGTTGTAAGTACTTGAAGGACCATGCTATAACTGTATGAAATTTTTCCATGGTATTAGGCCCTTGCAATGTATCCCAGACCATGCCAATGAGGAATTGTTTGTCTTTAGTTGCTGCATCTGACAGTAAGCTGCACCAGGAATACACCCATGCCGTTTTTGACCAGATCTTGCCCAATCCTGTGATTGGGACGCCATCCCCATGCATAGCAAGAGGTACCTTTTTGGACATGTCCCCCAAGCAGGGATGTCCCTGCATAGCTGGATGAGATATATTTGTAGACCAAAAAGTGGCCAAGCTTTCTGGTGGGCCCACCAAGACATTCTGGAAAGTATCCGGATATTTCTCATAGATTGAGGCGAACAATTCATGGGGGAGAAGCATTTTTTGCAAAGGTGCCTTTTTCTTTTTGTAAGGTAGGTGAAGAAGAAAAGGTTTGCACAAACTACTTTTGTTGGATGCCATCATGTCTGCACTCATCTTGTTGGAATACCCGCCTCCTAGTTTGCCTAGTCTTTGCAATTGGCCTGGCACATCTTGTTGCATATCTTCTATAGCTTTGCTGGCCATTTGCTGCACAAGTTGGGCACTAATATGCCCCCAGGCCCACTGCTCCAAGAGAAACGTTGCTAGTGCACTATGTTGCTTGGCTGCCAAAGCATCTGCATTAGCTTCATCCAGCAGGGCCAGCCTTTGCTTTTGTCCAAGGCGTCTCTTTTTAGGGGCAGGGCCACCAACTTCTTCTGCATCAGCCATGGAAGTTGGGTCGAATATAGAACGTTATTTTGCAACATGTCTGCATTTTTGTTGTTTTGGTGATATGTGAATACAGCATTTGCAATTTGGAGCTTTGAGTGTATATAAAGGGAACTAAAGGGCACTGTGGGCACTTAATGTTTTTACATATAGGAGCTACATTGGGAATGGAATGTATATATATGGGGCACTAAAGGGCACTTTGGGCACTTAATGTTATTATCTACACTTTGGGCACTTTGGGCATTTTGGGCACTAAACAGGGCACTAAACAGGGCATATTTGGGCACTACAGGGCACATTTGGCATTTGGGCACTGGTGGTACAGCACTTTTGAACACTGTGGTTGCTGCAAGGCAATTAAATGATTGAGTATGGTATTTCTAAAGGCTATGAAAAACATCACCAATTATTGAAATACAAAATTGACCTCTCAAGAAAAAAATGGATCCCTAGTCATTCCCTCATGTGTGTTGGCCCTCAAAAGTGTTTCTCTCAAAGTGTTTTTACCCCAGTGTGTAAAAATGTTTTGGGTTCCACATTGCCCTCCCAAGTGCCCTCCCAAGTGCCCCTCCCTCCCTTCTCTCAAAGTGCCCTCCCAAGTTACCCTCTTAGTTGGAAGCCCTCACAGTCACACCTTTTATAGACTCCTTTAGCCAGCTGCCAAGATCAGAAAGGCTTCATGCCAGTCCATCGCCATTTTGGTTGTGGTGTTCTATGGATTATTGTGCTTTCTGTTTTGGAAACCTTAGTACCAAAAACAACCAATGATCTATAAGCTCAACCAGCTGTATTTAACAAAAAACACAACCAATGATCCAAGCTAAACCCTGTACTATTCAGACCTCTCTTGCTTTGAGTGTAGCCTTGACCTGCTCAACCTTTTCATTTGCCTTTTGGGTGTTTGATGCCATCTCCTGCATGAATTTCTTGCCGGTTTCCAAGGTCCACGATTCTCCTTCCGGTAGCTCCTGCAAAACACAAGCAACAATGATACAAACAAAAGTGGGAAAAAGAAAACAACCCCCCCTTCTCTCAAAGTGCCCCTTTTCTCAAAGTGCCCCCTTTCTCAAAGTGCCCCTTCTCTCAAAGTGCTCCTACTCTCAAACCTTGCAAGTACCCTATAAGTGCCCCAAAAAACTGTTTGAGATAAAACCCTAGGAAGAAACCAAACCCAAAAGTACCCAAACCTGCCTTCCACATAATGATATGGTCCAACTTCCTATCATTGTCTTGAAGGACGGCCAAGCTTTCCTTGAAAGCCTTTGTTAGCTCACCATCTCCTGCCTTAATCACCTTGTCCTTGAGCTTCATGGATTCCCTGATGAGCTTCTCCTGGGCTTGCTTTGCTTGAATCAAAATCTGTTCCACTGCTTCCCACTTTGGCTGTGCTTGTTGGTCTTTCAGCATTAGGACCTGTGTACCCTTTTCTCCACCAGAACCTGCCGCATCTGAAACCTCCATGGAACCTTCCACACCTAGTGCCATCTTCTTCAACCAACCTTCTATTTGTCCGTGTTCATCTTCATTCAACTGGTGCTTGCCATCATTCAATTCTGTGCTTTCCACCATCTCCTTTTGCCTTCCTTGTGTCACCGTATTGAAAGAAAGGTACTCCTTCCCTTTGTAGGTGCTCCAAGCCAGGTCACCATCATCAATGGCTTGTTGGAGTGCCACCTTGTTCCCATGGAATTTTTCCCAAAGCACCATGTTGTAAGGCATAGACGTGTTCTCCTCTTTGCCATACCTGGTATCCAAGTGTTTCTGGACTCTCTGGAAGCTTGGGTCGTTTGGCACCATAACAAAGACACCTCCTTCTTTCCGGAACAGGCGGTTGATAAGTGCTGTTTTTGCTGCCCTTGGGTTTGTAGACTTATCTGCAGCTTCCATGGCCTCCTTCACAGCTGCTGGTAAAGCACCTGCCTTCTCCATCTTAGCATATTTCTGTGCTTTCTGGCGATCCCTACTTTCCTCTGTGTCGATCACTTCAGCTTTTGCATCTTGCTCTTCTTCTGCCAACTTCTTTTGCCAATCTTCTGTTTGTTGTTTCAAAGTCAACTTTGTTGCCTTCTTCTTCTCCTCATCGTCTTTCCCATCTTTCCCATCTTTCCCATCTTTCCCATCTTTCCCATCTTTCCCTTCTGTTTTCTTTACCTTCTTTTTCTTTTTTGGAGGCTCTTCATCATCATCTGTGTCTTCAACCTTCTCTGCTTTTGCACTTGCCTTTGGCTTGGCTTTCGCCTTTCCTTTTCCCTTAGCTTTTGGCTTAGCTTTTGCCTTAGTAGGTGATTTCTTGACACCACCTGGCTGTCCACCTTTTTCCTTCTTCTTCATGGCATCTTTCAGCACCCTCTTGTCTTCTGCACTCAAGTCGTAGAGATCCAAGGACGAATCAGGTGAATCTGGACCTTTAACTTCTCCTTCTTCTCCTTTTCCTTCATCTGACTTGTCTTCTTTCTCACCACTTTCTCCTGCTCCTTCTTCCTTCTCTCCTTCTTTCTTTTCTTCTTCTGGTTTTTCGTCTGGTACATCATCCTTTTTAGGTGTCTCTTTTGCTTTCTCTTTTGTATCTTTTGGCGTTTTTGGCGACATGGAAGGCCTTTTGATGACCATGGCTAAGATAATCCAATGGCAAAACTATTCCCCTTAGGGCGACCACACAAACACAATGAAACAATTGTGTAAATGTTGAACATTCATTATAATCATGAGCTGCCAAAGTGTTGCAACTGCTAACCTTGAATCAAGGAAGCTAATCCACAGGAAACAAATAAGTTCAAACCTTCAAATTTGTAGATGTTCCATATCAAATGAAGACAAACTCTCAAAGTGTCTCTCAAGTGTCCCTCAAAACTCTCAAAGTGTCTCTCAAGTGTCCCTCAGAGTGTGCATGAATTCTCTCAAGCTTTACCAAAAAAAATCAAAAAAATGTCAAATTTCATCATTTTTTTGAAAAAAATGGAAATTTTAGAACCTAGGGGTAGAAGTTTGGTAGAAGTTTGGTAGAAGTTTCTATCAAACTTCTACCCCTGGAGTAGAAGTTTCTATGAAACTTCTACCCTTTATATAAAACTACTATCTAGGGGTAGAAGTTTCTACCAAACTTCTACCCTAGGGGTAGAAGTTTGGTAGAAACTTCTACCAAACTTCTACCAAACTTCTACCCCTAGGTTCTAAAATTTCCATTTTTTCAAAAAAAATGATGAAATTTGGACAGATTTGTCAGTTTTTTGGGGTTCATTTTCAGAAAACAATGGCCTAAAGTGAAAGCAATGTTTCTATCAAGAATGAATTCAAACCATATAAAATATAGATCCTGTATTTGAAATAATTCCATATGAACATCACAAACTTGCATTCTTGAGCTACCAATCATCTCAAAGTGCCCTCAAAGTGCCCTCAAAGTGCCCACAACCCACACCACAGCCCAAACCACAGCACTACTTTTCATAAACCAAGCCGAAATCCTGCATGCCATAAAGCTATGTACTTCCTTTGCTACTTGCCTATTCCTCACCATCCTCCTTTAGTATTCCTTGGTCAATTTGCATAGACACAGCATTCGAAGCCTCTCTACCCTTAGCTTTAGCAGTGTTTGGACTACAACCAGCTTTCATAGCAGCTTTCTTTCCTTGATGATACGCTGTACTTGTCTTCCTGTGCCGAAATGTACATTTCTTGCTGACTGCTGTTGTGCTTGTCTTCTCTGTCTTGCCAGCCTTTGCTTTTGGTTTCACTGTGGAACTAGAGGATGCAGTGTCTTTTGGTGTCTCTTTCTCTAGGTCTTTCATCTTGCTCTTCTCTTGCTGCATCTTGCTTGCTTTGCTTGCTTTCTCTTTATGCATATCGTTTTCCAAAGATGCCTGCGCCTTGCTTTGCAGTGCTAGTGCCAAGGTTTGCATGTCTTCTGCATCCAAATCCAAACTGCTCTTGGCCATCTGCCTCCTCAGTGGTGGTCTTGTGGTTTCAGAAGCTACTGGGGCTGGAGCTTTCCAAAGCACAAGTGCTTGGCATGCAGCTGCATTATCTTCTCTTTTCTTCTCTGGGCTGTGGAACTGCTTGAAAAAACTACTTGGGATCCCTAGCTGCTGCTCTGTATCCTGTGTCTCTGCACCTTCCTTCTTGCCTTTTGAACTGCTAGCTGCTAAAACCGGTGAGTCTTCTTCAATCTTCTCATCAAACATATCTATCTTTTCATCCTGAGGCATGGGATTGTGGGGGCTAGATACAGAAAGAATGTTTTTTTCCAATCACAAAGGCTATAAAAATTCAATCAAGTACTTCAAGAAAAAATTACATAATCTTTTTCAAGACTCAAATGCCATCAGGTCCAGGACTTTGTCAATCTCATTTTTTTCATGCTCCCCCATTTTTTTTGAAGACCTGAGGTATTCAGTCTGTGAACCTTTCAGTGTCCTAAACTGTGAGCATGCAATACGTAGGATTTGATCCAACCGATCGAAGAACTCCTCATCCTTGATCTTGGTGTAGTTGATTCTATGGTTTTCTTGCCTTAGATTTTTTTTGGGGACAAGCTAAACAGGAAAAGTATCACAGTGATTGCATTGATGGAAGCATACATTAAAACAAAGCCTT
>OMLO01002841.1_pt1 | contig 14168 bp, 4 predicted proteins | sample 1674811 | NCBI WGS metagenome assembly OMLO01 (sample SAMN06265003, study PRJEB25207) | coral metagenome | isolation source: Coral host | place: Mexico:La Bocana,Puerto Morelos, Mexico | collected 2008-11-13
GGTCACCGCTCTTAGCCAATGGAAATAGTAGTTCGCTGGCGAACTTACTATTCAAAAAAGCATAGTTTTAGAGCAGGTGGGAATTCAACAAGACTCCTCCCCATTCTTCTCGCAACCTGAGCGGCTTTTTGCACTCGCGTTCAGGACCGAAGTTCGCGTGGGTACCCACTCCCGCCGGCTACGCAGGCTACCAGAAAAAAAGACGGGTGTGTGTGCAGCTCGCTTCCCAAAACCCTTAGCCTGTTTTTGACCAAAATTCTGCAATTTTTGCCACCCTATTTAAAAGATGTGACCAACAATTTGACACCCTATCCACTTGTCCATTGGAATGCTCGCTAATCTTCTGCAAGAGATACTCTCAGGACTTTGTCAGTTTGGTTTTAAGATTTGCAAGTATTGTATTTATTCGATTAAACGCCATGGCGTTTATTAAATTTTTCATGATTCAAGTGTGGCATTTATTCAAGGACGGTGTTAATTTATATTTCTGCTCTAAAATGCAGCGTTTATTCAAGGGCAGCGTTTATTTGAGGGCGGCGTTTATTTAAGGGTGGTGTTTAATCAAATAACTACAGTACCTTACTTACTCAAGCTCTTCTAGCCCTGACTGGCAAGTTGTGGGAGAAGTACATGAGTAGAAACTATACCGGCTGATATAAATGACAAACTACAATAAAGGTATGATGTATTGTGGCCTTTAGGTTTTTTTGTCATCTAATTGGATTGTGTTTGATGTTTCCAGACCCCTCTCTACATTTCTTGGCAGCCCAGGGTGAAATTGCAAAGATAAAGGAAGAGATTGACAAAGGTATGTTTTTAATACATTAATTTTGAGAAATTATACTGTCTGGTACATGCTAATGGTAGTAATAGTAGTATATTGAATCTTGATATATCTTCAAGTAGAAATAATGAATATAAGCAGTAGGGATGTGTTTCATTTGCATTTTCACAGTTGCTACCAACATGTATGATGATATTAAGTTCCGTTACTAATTTGTTCAAGTCCCAGGCATACGATGTTATTATTCTAGGAGTGCCAGCCAATTTTCAAGCAGAACTTAGGTATCCAACAACATCCAAGAATTTTTAAGGCACATATCTCAATATATCTCAAGATGTAGATGATTTGTACATGTATGTATAAGAAATGCCATTGTGAACACTTTTTCCTTGAAAAGCATCAGAGAAATGGGGGAAGGGTACTACCATCATAATGTACTATACTTGATCTTTCACAGGTTGAATTTTAGTATTAAGATCATAATCAGTTTAAGAAAATAGCCCAAAGCAAATATGCACACTGATTGGTTTAAAACTGTGTTTCTATAGGGGGATCCTTGCTGACGTCATTTTTTACAATTTTGCTCATTTACATAGGGCTTTACGTACAGAAGGAAAAGTGTTAGATATAAATTGACTTAAGGCAGCTTAAGAGCTAGTGGAAGTTAATACATGGTGGAAGTTTCAGCTCTTTGTGTATAATATTCAGGGACAAATTGTCTTTCAAAAACTGCAAAATCTCTGGGTGGCAAAAGTGCTAATGAGCTTATACATTCTTTGTAAAATTTTGAGTTTTTTAACCCGTGTTGTGCAAAAAGTGTTCAGTAGACCTGGCTAATATTCACTGGTATAATTAATCATACTATAAACTTTCAGTATTCAGAACTGATTTATTTGTAGCTCCATCAGAAACCGAATTGATTATGCTAATGAGGCAAATATTGTAAACAAGGATTCCCCTATAACCCAATAGAAACACAGAACTAGCACAAGTTGTTGACATAATGATGATGCAAGCAAAGAGAATTTACATTTTGATGATCTAAGTAAACAAGTTTTTCTTTTTTGCATCGTGTTATTTTCTAGAAGAAATAGAAAATGTGTTTTCCATGTTTCTACCGAGTTAAAGAAACACTTGTGAAAGTTTGGGAGAACTCAAAAAAAGCTGTGGAAACACTCATCTGCAGCTTGTGTTCCCACAGCATTTCTTATTCTCCCAACTTACACTCATGTTTCTATTAAACAATTAGATTATGAGCTCGAGATTTCTATCGTGTGATAGTTGACGAGGGCGCAGCCAGAGTCAACTATCACGCATAGAAATCGAGAGCAAATAATCTAATTGTTTTAGTATAAATCTACTAGTCGTTCAAAGCTTCATCTTAATCCTCTTCATAAACACTGCAAAACACCAAGAAGCGGCCGTAATTTTGTTAACAATGGCACGCTGCTAGGCTACTCACTATCTATCACAGAATAGATAGTGGGTAGTGTAGCCAATCAGAGCGCGGCATTTGTGATAGAACGCTAGTAGATTTATACTAAAACTCGATAGAAACATGGTACATGTTTTCTAGGGTGACCCGAAAACACTGACCCCAGGTCCGTGAACCCCCTTACGGACCCGGTCCATGGACTACCATACGGACTGGTCCACAGACCCCTTTTACAGACCCCAAAAAATAGCCGAAAAAGAAAATAAACAGAAATATGAACAGAAATGACAAAAAGATTTGACTTACCATTTGAATGGACTGACCGCTCATGTCCGCAAAAATTCGAACATTTACCTCGGCCACAAAATTAACAGACTCAGACTAAACGTAATATTAACTGCATATTTCGCTGTGGCGATGTATGAAAGACCACAAAAGATCGGTGTGTTTTGAAGATTGAGAATTTCATTTGCGTTCTGTTTTGCCTCCGCCATTTTGTTAGGCTCAGTTTCCTGCATTTGCGATCACGAACTCGACACAGGCCTCACGAAAAACAACATGACTTGTCTCCTGTCTCGTGGAAGCCATGGATGGTGAGAATCACCTTTATTCTTTTGTTCTTGTGTTCCCCTCTTTCCTTCCAACAGCAATTGCTATGTAGTTCAAATTTAAATCAAACATACGGAAAAAATCTAATAGGAAGTCGATTCGCTGCTGTATTAATCAAATAGTATCCAGTGGATCATAGGGCATCGTGCCTGGAATTCAACTCACCTCATCACTGTCCACTATTTCGCAGACTTCCTCATTTCTCCTATTTTTTTGGGTGGTCCGTAGGGGGGTCCGTAAAAGGGGTCCATGGACCAGTCCGTAAGGTAGTCCATGGACCGGGTCTGTAGGGAGGTCCACGGACCGGGGGTCAGTGTTTTCGGGTCACCCTGTTTTCTATTTGTTAAATAGAAAACATATTCTCTGTGTTTCTATCAAGTTATAGAAACACTTACGAAAGTTTGGGAGAACTCGAAAAAGCTGTGGAAACACTCACCTGCAGCTAGTGTTCCACAGCATTTCTCATTATTCTCCCAAACTTTCACTCATGTTTCTATAACTGGATAGAAACACAGAACATGTTTTCTATTTCTTAAATAGTAAGGCTTTAAACTTTCTTTTAGCTGTGCATACGAGATTGCTCCATACACATGAGTAGGCAGAGAGATGAGTTTCCCTTAAGATCTATCAGCTCCTGCCTTGGGCAAGATTCTGGTAATCATAGAACTTCAAGTATCTACCATGTGTGGTACATAAGTGTTTTTTCCTGCAGGTACAGATGTTAATACAGTGGATAAGACAGGACTGACACCCCTTGCTTGGGCAGCAGCTCACAGACAGGTTGGTACAGAGAAAGAAAAATCAGACTCTTGGCCACAAGCTCACCGCTTTGTTCATTTTTTTTTTGCCTTATTTGAGTCCAAATGTATGAAAAAATAGCCCAGTAAATACTTAATTAGGTATAATTATAAATACAGTAATATATGAGGCTACAGTACTGACTATATGTGAGATCCAGATGACTGGATACTGGCCAAGTTCTCATTTCTTATGTTTATGGACCAGACTCTGGGTGGGAACGACTTCAGTGTGATCAGGTTGGGGACACTATTATTCTTAAAGGGTATAAATCAAGGATTCTTGTTTCACTTTTAGGAAATAATGGTAAAAGAAATGCTCATATTTTCGTTTGTAGGTTTGTGGCATCTTTAACCAGTTTGGTCTCCCTAGGTGTTTTAATTCACATTTTCTGATGAACATCCCCAAAATTTTTCATGAGGGAGCCTCCTCCCCCCAGGCAAGACTATGCCCCATAAACTCACAAAAAAGTACAAAGCAAGAAAAGAAAAACACCGCTTTTACTTTGATTAAAACATGTAAATTCTCTTTGTTCGTGCCATCATTGTGCCAACAGCTTGTGCAAGCTTTGTGTTTCTATTGAGTATTAATATAAATCTACTAACATTCACGAATGTGGTTCTCTCTCACTATCTATTCTGTGATAGATAGTGAGTAGCATAGCAGTGTGTCCTTCTTAACCAAATAAAGGCTGCTTCTTGGTGTTTTCAAAGTGTCTGTGAAGAGGATATAGATAAAGTTTTGAACAATTAATAGAATGATTTACAGTATACTTACTAGATTATTCTCTCTTGATTTCTATGCGTAATAGTTGATTCAGGTTGCGCCCTCATCAAACTATCAAGCTCATACCAGTAATGCAGTTGGTTAATAGAAATAAACACAATTATTAACCAAACAGTGTGCATATTTTCTTAGGGCTGGTTGCTAAATAAAATATTTTCTTGTAATGACTGGTCAAGTTTGATTTGGCATTTTAGAAAGCAACTATAACAGTGCTGCTTAAGAGCGGTGCAGATGCCACCTTGTGTAGTCCCACTGGAGAGACAGCACTCTCGTTTGCTGCCTGTCAAGGCCAGCTGGATGCTGTGGAGCAATTGTTGGAATATGGAGCTGATCCTGATGTTGCAAATGCGGTGGGTTTGATATATAACATAAATAATAGCTTTACAATTTATCACATTTTTAGGCAAGTTGTCTGCAAGAGAAAAAAATTGTTGTCTGCAAGAGGCTGTTGAAAGCTTATGTTTTTAAACATTTTGTACATGTATCAGAGAATGCTATTTTCTACATTAGTTATCAGTTTATTACCAGACTGCAAGAAATTACAGACCACTTGATCTTAGTTCAAATTACCATGTGAATCACTGTTAATATTGAAATTTATATTTGAACGTTGGGCATATCTTTTTTTTCTGTTGTTGTACTGATATGTTTACCATGAAATGAATAAAAAAAGGTTTCATTCATTTATCTCTGAATCTGTTGGTTAATCACTAACCATCTCACCATAGTGTATTTCTTTTCTCCTTCTTCTCAAAAGAACATTCGATTTGACTGTATCCACACTGAAAATATGTTAACCAGTATTTTACAGTATACTGTAAGCTGTTCAATTTTAAAATTACTTGAATGAGTTCAAGTATTTAATCTATCCCTTGCCTGTGTGGAAATGTCATGGAATCTTTGATTGTAACACTTACTAGTAGTAAACCTGTCTTTAATTGGCTTTATTGCTTGTCATTTTCAATCTTTGATCATTACCACTACTTGAATGGTAGTTAATAGCTGCTAAATGTACCTAATCTAGTCTACAATTTGTAAGAGTTGAAATGTTTACCATGCAGCTAAATTCTGTCTACAGGAAGGAGGTACACCGCTTATGTATGCAGCTTATAATGGTTATCCACAGGTAGTCAAGCTTCTGCTAGGTAGGCAAACATGTCATGTGCTCAAACATTGGAAGTGGTTCTCCAAGCTAAGAGTCAGAGTGTTCTTTTTTTTTATTTTAGTTCAGCTGCAAATTACATGCTATTAAGTCTAGTCCAGTCTAACTATGTAATGGTTATTGGGTTTCCTAACTGCATCTGCTCTACTTGTTTGTCACAGTTTGCTACCTCTAAGATCCTGTTTTGAAAATGCCTGTAGTAGTTCCTGAGTTAGTCAGTATTTCACTTGGGGGAGGTTACTCCCAGAAAAATTGGGTGAAGGTTTGCGGCACGCTCTTTAAAACCCTTACCCTATTTATGACCAAAGCATGAGATTTTTCTTACCCTCTTTATGTCCTGACCAAAACTTTGATGTCCTATTTTTGACGATTGCTGCTGGCGCAATTGGCCATATATAATTTATGAAGGGCTGTGGTTGATTATCTTATTGATAATGATGAAAAAGTAGCTTCTTCTAAAAAACAAAAACTATACCCTATTTATAGAGTTTATGACCAAAACGGCTGAAAACTATACCCTTTGCGGCTGCACATAGCTATATAGCCTATATAAGGGAGTAGCCCCCCTTCCCTGGGCACTTTTCATATTCATCATTCATTTAAACCATAACCCTAGGTGGGTATAGGGCCGGACTTTTCATATTACTGAATCATTAATGACTCTTCTTATGACCTGTGGTGTTATCGCTTAAGCCGGAATTACACCCGGGAACTAGACTGATCTTGGCATTTTTCATCGTGAGGTATCAGCCTATGTACTGATTATGGGTTTTAGTAACTTGAATATTTACTCCAGACTGCGGGACTAAAACAGAAAAGTTTAGGCTATATCATCAAGGTTATGCATTAATTACCGTTGATACTTATTTAGAACATGGAGCAGACTTGACAGCAACGAACAATGAAGGTCATACTGCTTTGAGTCTCGCTGTAGGAGTTGGAAGCAAAAATGGTAAGTCACTTGTGGAGAAAGAAATATGACAGTGACTTAGATAACCTCAAACCAAATTCACCCTTTAACGCTAATACTAACTCATGACCATATAAACCTTCCGGCACTGTTGAGTTTGTTTGGAGAGCTTTGAATCTCGTGAATAACTTGGCATCTTTCATCAATCACTTAGCCGGGCTCACTTTCTAAAGGTTTGTCAAAATACCAATTTATCCCGTTTAACTCCACTACAATCCTCACCTCCCTCTCCAAGGCCCCTCAAGTGGAAATGGAATAGCTTATTCCAAACAGTGAATTTCTCTTTTTCAGTCCAACGTGTGATGGAAGATTACCTTCGCTCTATATTGGAAAACCGATCTTCCTTAGCTTGTAGTGGAGAACTTCAGAAATAGGGGCATTTTACACGGAGGAAAGAGACCAGTGAGAACTTTTGTTGCCACTGTTACTTGTTACAACTACAGACCTGCCATCCATTGCCTGGCTGTGCATGGCTCTTTGTCCTTTCAGAACTACCGAGACAAGGTCCATTGCGATATGGCGGCGCGAATATAGAAGAGAGTAATATCACGTGTACAGCAAGGTCATCAAATCGAACAGTCAGAAGAATGAACTTGGTAAAATCTTATTTTAGTTAAAAGCGATGTCACTAACAATTAATTTCTGGTCATTCTAATTCCAGTTTATCTTTTTAAAGAGGATTCGAACAAACAATAAAAATAGTGTGTTTAACCTTGTTTGGTTATTTCCTGTAAGAGTGGACCATGTCTATTACGTCCAAACTAAGAAGTTCCCAGCGAGAAAATGTTGAGACGCTGAAAAGAGATTTACTTGTTCCCAGGACCAATATAGTGACACGTTTCAGTTTCTCATTCTAAGGCCCTATCCACACTCTGTCGGAGGAATTTGAAAACGTAGCTTTTTTTTCTAACGCATAGGTCTACCATCCACATTAATCCGTCACGAAAACGGAGTTTCTCGAAGACGCGATTCAAATCGGAGGAATTTGACAGTTTCTACCGAAAACATTTTGAAAACGGGTTTTGTCGAATACGATGACGTGACAATAATCATGTTATTTCCCTGCTCGAGTTATCCAAACTGACTGGTGATTGTTAGGTTCCAAATCTCTTCGGTGAAGTGTGGACGGAAAACATTTGATGCGTTTTCAGAGTGAAAACACAGCCGCGAAAAGGCCGTTTATTTTATTGGTGAGTTTTAAATTTATTGCTAACTAGGCAAGTCAAAATTCCCAGATCTTCCGTATTTAAGTAGATAAACAGAGCTTGACTTTATTCTATGTCCGTGTGAGAAACAGTACAAACTTAGCTTAAATGCTTCAAAAAAGTGCGAAAATCGTATACTGATTTGCTACACCAGTGCTTATGAAAAATTGTGCTTGAATTGTGCCAAAAATTGGCTCATCATCGGTGTAAGAACCAGTAATAATCACCAATGACGCAAAACAAAGAAAACAGAGAACTCGAGATGACAGAACGTAACCCTAGCAGGAAAAAGAAAAACTTCACAGGCTAATTCTTACAACGAGGTAAACTCCAAACAATGATGATCTGACTTCAACTAATAACAAGAATACCGTATGAATCAGTAGCTTTCCTCTATTATGCGACGTCTCTGGTGAATACAATTACGCTAGCTGTGCCAAAATCAAACATCCTAACGTAACTGATTCGCACTCTTTCTTAAGCATTATTCCCTGTCCCAGCGCAAGTGCTTTCTATCGGTGAACAACAACAAAAATTAGAGCGTTGGAGGCGAAACGCAAACTGACGTTTCTGTGCGATAACTCCAAGAGCAATCGCATACAGAGTGATACCTGAGGACTTAATTCTTCTATGCAAGCAATTAAACCAGAACCGATTCCAAGGTAATACGACGATGATGATGCATTGTTATGAGAAAATGGCATTTTTATTGTCCTGTGCGAAGATCTGAAAAAAAATTTCCTGGGGCCAGTTGTCAGACATCAAGAGACGAGGCAAAAAAAAAAACTTTTAGGGCGCTCGCATCCACGACCGCATGGCCAGCTTATTTCCTCTTCATCGAGTGAGACGTAAACTCCGAAGCATTTAACACTCAGATACGGATTAGTGTCGGATTGGTAAATGATAACCAAAACAACCACTGTAAACTCCACGTTTTAATTCTTTACCTTTTCATCAGAGTTTCACAGCGTTGTATAGTTCCTAAGCCTTACATAAGCGTTTCTACGCGTCACATCTCAATCTACGTTCGCTTCGAAATTCTCTGAAATAACATGCGAACCTTTCTTCGCGAACTTCGCGAACTAACTGACTTGCCAACTCCCTCGAAACGGTTTAGTTAAAAATACTTATCATGCAGGCACTGATCAAGGAAAACTTTTGACCGATTTACTGCGATTTACTGCTCCTAAGGGGGTCCGGGGGCATGCTCCCCTGGGAAGTTTTTAAATCTGAACTGCCTAAAGTGCCCTTTCCTGGCTTTTTGAGTCAGTCATACAATATATTTGCCAGTTCCATTCTCCTTGGATGAGGTGTGGCAAATCTGCGAATTATTTCGCAAAGTCAATGTCCATGTTGTAATGAATGTGCAGCAAGGCAAGTCAAAACTATTTTCGAGATTTAACTTGAAGTTTACTTTTATTAAAAATATATACATAGCTATTTATTTTTTTTTTTATTATGAAAATTCTGACCGATTTCCGTAAGACTGTGCATGCAAAACGAACACTACTCGAATTCTATTGATATTCACTTGTCAATTGTTCGAATTCAGGTGCTAGTAAGCATTCTTTGAGCATTTTTGGTAGGCACACACAAAAGACACGGCAACCACCAAAACACCACATTGTACTTCACGGTCAGCGGGTGACTCTAGGAACGAGATACACAGACATACTACAGTGCATGGATCTGTCCATGCTACGTCATCGCTGATTTAAAAAAAAACAGTCACCAATTCTTCGCTTCATAATCATCATCAACAAGAGGAATTGAAATGTTTGCTTGCAGTTCGTGTGAATTGTCCACAGGCCTGTACCCCATTAACTGCATCACATGCTTGCAGTAGTGTTCGATGATAGCTATTTCGTAAGGATGCACTTTCCATCTCCACCGGTTAATGGCGGCTTGTGCATCATCTACAGTAAACGCTGCGGGACTTCCTTTTATTTTCATCTTTGATCTGCTTTTGGTTGGATGAGTGCTTTCATTCAACCAAGTCGTGATTCTTTTTAAAACAGCCAGTCCAGCAAACTTGTACCAACGTCTCATTTCTACCAAAGGATTCTTTGCCAAGTCTTCATATCTTAAAATTTGTACTTCGCTTCGCATCCAGGCAGGGAGATTTTTAACAAAGTTTAAACTTTCTTCTGTCTCTTTACATAACTTGTAGCTAAACATTCTTGTTCCAAGCTTGGCAGTCCCGCCTTCCTCTTTGTAGAAGCTTACGCTCAAAGAGGAAGGGATCACCGCACGGGGGTCCCGTATTAACAACACAATTTTGCAGTTTATGTCTTGAGAGTCGCAAACAGATAAGGTCTTTTCTAGACTGTTGTCAATTAAGCGCTTCATGAGAATTTTTATAACAGTAAGTTTGTAATCATTTTTGCACGCGTTTCCAAGTGTTTCACTTGTCATTTTTGGGCAAAGCCGGAAATCCCATCTCGGGTCTGACATGTTGTAAGGGCAGAGAGGTGGTGAAGCAATAGCTTGACTGATGAGGGGGTGAGCTGGTTTGCGGTAATAACTTTCGATGTCAGCAAGGAAGACTGGGTCGCTGAAATCACATTGCAGTATATTGGTCAAGAACTTTCGCACGAGGCTGTTGTAATCTAAGTTGAAGTTTTTACGGGTTCTTTCCACGGTCTGCAATGGCTCGTACATATAAAACACATCAGGGTGATGATTGAAAATGTCTCCCGTGAGCGAAGATCCCGAACGGCCATGAGCGATTATTATCAAACTTCTCCTGGCTGCTGTTCCAGGTTGATGTTTCTCAGACTGTTGGAAGGTAGAAGTATCGGGAAGTGCCAATTTAACATGTCCTCTGTGACTTAAGGTGTCTGTGTGTTGTAGAGAAGCTGAGTTGGACAGATAAAAACCAAATACAGCGGAAAACGAGAGCCAACCAGCTATACCAACACGAAGCCACAGAGGTAACCTCCACAGGAAACACTTCTTTCCTCTTCTTCGTTTCCATATCATTGTGTTGCTTGCAAACTATGCAACAAAGGAAATCTGTCACAATACATAGTTAAGTCAAACGAAACAGACGGTGCGAGAAGTCAAATTTGACCGTATGGCTAGTTTAATTCACAGCATAAATATTGCGACGTAATTTTGTAAAATTTAAAGTGGCTCTGCAACCCCTAGACAATCTCTCCTTCTCTTCGCTGCGTACTCCACAAAAGAAAGATGCAACGACCCCGTTTTTGGTCTGGAGATCTCCAGTCCGTAGAGCAATGAACAATGAGAAATTCTGTTTTGCGCGTAACTAAATAAGACTCAGTTTGTTCAATCTGTAGCAGTCTATAGTTATTGTTTTTGCTGTATATTTCTCGACCACCCTTCTATCACAAAATCTATAATCATTTCCCCACAAAATGGATATACTTTTTCAGTCATTTACTATCAGCCGTCTCGAAGCCCCGACAACTCGAGCTTTATTTCGTTTCGTTAGGTCCTTCAAATGAATAACAGGATGTATTATAGTGATATCTTTTGTTATAATGGCATTATGGAATTAGCTGACCGCGTATTAAATATTATCAATCATCTAGCTTCATCTGTATCATTGTGATAGCAAACAGCAACCGTGATGCACGACTTATACATCAACGTTATTTGAAATAATTGAAATTTAAATTACAAATGACTAAGGTTTACAGTTAGGGCACCTAGACCCTCGTTGAAGTACCCATTTCCAAGGTTCAAAATGGCAATTAAGAACATTAAGTCACCGTGAAGAGATCTGCCAAACCATCGTTCCCGAGAGAAAACAGACAATCAGCAGTAGTATTCGGCACCCAGGATAAGACACCTTGTAACAAGATTAAGAATATTATCACGGGAATGCTAGTAAGAGCTTCTGGTCAAACCGACAGCACTCATTGAGTGAACATGTTTGCCGATTGCGGAATCCTTATGGATGAAGTGTGCGCTGACCTTCCCTTGCGGCTCATACCTAATAACAAGCCTGTGACCCATATTCTACGCTTTCTGTCGGTTTTATAGTCAGGCTAGGGGGCGAAGCTAAACCGCACAACACAGCAACAGTAACCGAGTTGAATATATCCGCTGGCGAATTTGAGTAAAATTATCATTGACTAGTTGGAAACCTCGATGAAAATATCGATTTTACCTACCTTCAGAGACTTTTCTTGCTTTCGTGCGAAATTCAGTTCGAAAATGAAACCTCGAGAATGAAATCAGAACGAAGTTTGGATGAGCTAGCATCCGTGACCAACGTACATGTCTAAACAGCAGGTGATGAAGAGAACAGAAAAACACACGCCATTACCTTGATTAAAAATTCCACGGCAACTGTTTTAGAGAATGACGAAGAAGCTACCTGAAATTTTAACATAAAATTAGAATTATGGGAACAGTGGAAATACAAATGAGATGAGGATGTTACCATCGCAGTTGTAATCCCAGAAAAAGGTCGAACGTTTCACCAACTGACACATGCATGCGGTTTTAGTTCCACTGTAGTTCCAGCTATTTACCTTTATTTCCCTGTTCACTATTATGTTGAAAGGCATTTCTAGGCTTACCTAAAAAATACGATACTTACTTTTTTTTTAACGCTTGTTAAAGCTTGCGACGCGTTAATGTAATCCTATATTAGCTTTGTTAGTGCAAAAAACTCACTCTGATGCAACAAAGAGCATCTTTCCCTACTGTGCAGTCAGGTGTATGGTGCCCAGATCTCCCTCAGCGTCAGCCACAAGAGAGCATGCATAAAACATGTAAATGCTTATTACCAAGACAATCAATGCTCAGGCGCAGCAATGCATGCAACAGAGTAATTAGAAAGAAGAAGTTAATGATTGTATAGAATTATAAAAAAAATTTCATGCATGGTCTACAGCACAACACACGCTCGCTTAACACATTCCGTTTCACTGAAAGCCTCAAAGAATCTTCGAGAAATCCAATTGTTTATTGCCAACCTGTTTTAATTACTGACGAATAGTGAATAGACCAACCGTTGCTTGTGAAATAGGACTACACGCTGAGAAACTGCGGATAACCACTCGGTTCAGTGTTAATTCTATAAAGAGTGAGTGCTGATTAGCAACAACAACAATAGATCGATGGAACGAATTAACTAGAGCTCGTGGCGTGCACACGGCTCTGAAAGTCAAAGATAGTAAAACAGGAAAAGTGATTTTAAAAGACAACGTTTTCGAGGACTCTAAGCTGGAGTGCGAGATTAATCACCTGAAACTCTGGCAGAAGAAAGAAGAAAGTCGGCTGCGATGTGAGAAAGAATATGCCATCAGAGACATGAGAAAACATTTAGTCTGGCGAGTTGAAATATTAAATATTAAACTTACCTCGAATTGAAGGAGAAGGATTAAGACAAAATCTAGGAGCGACTAGAAATGAGAAGAAACGCTTCTTTAGCATGGGTGATTCTTTAGCTTCTCAGCTTCTCCAGGACAAAACCCGCACAACGCATTGGAATTAAGATACGCGTCTACCAAGAATTATATCCGCTCCGCTCTCCTGTGACGTTAATCACACATCAGAAACATCTTCATTACCTGCTTTGTTATCGCCATATTTGATAAGGAAATCCAAAGTTGAAGACTCTACAAACGATCCCAGATTCAAAAAGCTTTTACAGACTTGATTCCGAAGTCTTCAGTGAAGAAGACAATGTATAGCGACTCATAACTCAAAATAACTTGAATGGTTAAGAAGCGATATGAACTTTGTCTGCGGTCTGTATGACTAATGAACTATGACAACAAAGGAAATTCAGAAACACTGAGTGAAACACACTTTGTCTCATGCAAATGAATACATGAACGATCATACAGTATTTAGTGAACTGCGGAGAAAGATATGAATTTATGATTGATCTTTGCAGTTATACACACAACTTAAGCTGTCAGGAGCGGCTAGAAATGAGAAGAAACGCTTCTTTAGCATGGGTGATTCTTTAGACTCAGCTTCTCCAGAACAAACCCCTCACAACTCACTGGAAGATATGTGTCTACCAAGAATTATATCCGCTCCACTATCCTGTAACGTTAACCACACATCAGTAACAGCTACATTGCATGCTTTGTTATCGCCATATTTGATAAGGAAATCAAAAGTTGAGACCGGCTACAAACTGAAAGTTGTTTTGCTGAGTGATTTCACGTCATAGAGCAGTTTCGTGAAGTGAGCACCGCCGTGGAAGAAGTCAATCGAGAGGTAGACATCATTTCATCAGTCAGTTATTATTTCTCTTTTTATATATCATCTCATTTGCTACTTCTCCTTTATTCAATATCATTTTAGCAAACGCGAGAGAAGAGGCGAAAAATGAGGTGAGCAGTAAGATTTTTATTGCCCCCGCAGGGTTTTGGCCCAGAGGCCAAAACCCGAGGAGGCACCCTAGGAGTCCCCGCGTGTATACATAC
>OMLO01002842.1_pt1 | contig 14168 bp, 8 predicted proteins | sample 1674811 | NCBI WGS metagenome assembly OMLO01 (sample SAMN06265003, study PRJEB25207) | coral metagenome | isolation source: Coral host | place: Mexico:La Bocana,Puerto Morelos, Mexico | collected 2008-11-13
TAAGTATTTCAAATTTGGCTTAAATACTACTGGTCTTAGCCAATCACATTTCAGAAATTTCTTAGTCTGTAGTATAAGTATTATTATTAGTATAAGTATTATTATTAGTATTAGTATTAGTATTAGTATTAGTATTAGTATTAGTATTAGTATTAGTATAAGTATTAAAATTATTTGGCTCAACTATGTCTCGCCAAACTGAATGCAAACCACGGCTTGACCAAACTTGCCTTAGGGTTCGTAAACGTCTTGAGAACCCTTGAAAACCCTTGAATTTCAAAAGCCTGATTTCAACGCCTTGGAAGTACTTGAAATTGATTTTGGTCCTTGAAAGTCCCTGATTTTTTATTGAAGAAGATTGAGAAATATTAATACTTGTAAGGTTTTAAAGTAAATGAAAGCCAGTGAAAACAAATGTTCAGGTAAACAAAGTATAACATCCTCGAAATGCTCACAAAGTGAGTAAAAATGCTTGTTTTCATTCCCAATGCTCTCTCCGTTACTCTCGCACATATACGTTGAGCCACAAGTGTACAGCACATGTCTGGTTTGCACATGTGGTCAAGCTCTCGTTTTCTGGCGTTTCTGTATTTGTTTTTAGGGTTAAGCTGGATGTCACAATGCCTGGCAACTGCCATTTTAATGAAAAATGGCGGGAAAAAGATCGGCATAAGTCATGGCTGCGAAAAGACAACAAGAATCGAAACAAAATGTTTTACCCTGCAAGAAAAGCATCGACCAAAACATAGGTTTAAATGCAAACATTTTGCTTGGTTTATGGTAAATTCTTAGTAGAAAAAAGTCATTGAAGTAGGGTCCTGGAAAGTCCTTGAATATTTGGCCTGAAAAAGTGTATGAACCCTATCAATGCCTGATATGCCATGGAACTGTATAATAAGCGCAGATTTTACTACAAATTAGGTTGAATAACCCTGTTTCTGTCAGCACAATATTGAAAATTGGTCTGCGGTCTTCATTTTACCTCCAGTCTGCATTCTGCATTTGAAACTGGCTGCCTTCCAGCTGAATCAAGTCTGAAGTCTAGCGTAAACGTCATCATAAATGATTTTGATGATTTTCACTTTGAATAATTCAAGTTTAGAGAGGGTGGCTTGGAGGGGGGGGGGTCATCAATCATGCATCCCCCTTGTATATGTTCTTTTAAATCACATAATTTTCTTAAACAATCACATTAAATAAAAAGGAATAAGTGTGCTATTGTAAGATTTCAAACTAGCAGATGTAATAGGGAAAATTATATTGTATCCAACGTTTTTTTATTATGAAATGATTGTGTCTTACTTTTTTAACACAAAACTAGCAGGCACTATGCAGACTGATGTTGTAAAACTTGTTTATTCGCCAATGCATTTTATCTAACTAACATATACTTAATTAAAGAGGTGTGCAAACATACACCAAACCTCTGTATTTGTATTTTTCACTATTGTTTACTTTGAACATAATGTAATTGTTTTTGTCCTACATGTATTCTGTATTAAAAGCCTTCAAAATGTTCGACAAAATTGATTGTAAAATATTAAAGCAAGTGGTGTTGTTGTGATTTATACTGTGCATTGTTTTATCACTTAGGTATTGAGAACCTTCCATTTGAACTTCAAAGGAACTTTACTCTTATGAGAGAACTTGATCAGAGAACTCAAGGTAAGCTGAACTAGCATATTAGATACTTGGATGGCAAAGCCAATCCCCTGCACTCTTCCATTGCACAAGCACTCGTCACAACTTCAACAATGTGAACATGTTTCCCATTGTCCATAATGTTAGCTCTATAAAAAGGCTAAAAACTTCAAACTTGTAAAATTAAAAAGTTTAAACCAAACGTTTTTGGCTATTTGCCATCATCAGGCAAACAGCCGAAGACGGCATGATGGCAATCAGCCGAAAAAATTTTGTTTAAACTTTTTAATTTTACAATTTTTAACTTTTTAGCCTTGTATATAAGATACATGTTTCCCATTGTTGACCGCAAAGTAGGGTAAATATGGTGTGAGGTAAAGTTCACAGAAAGATTATTAGTAAAATGAGTTATTTTGCCCCCTGCTGGTTAGAATTTTTTTTTAAGCTCATCAAGATTATTATTAATGTAAATCTTATTAAGATTAACATCCTTCCCAGTTTATAACAACTTATTTGAGTTACATGAGCCGAATAAATTTTATAAATAAATCATTTGTTTCTTGTCTGAGGGGTTGGGAGTTCATTGGGGATGGATGTGGATTCATAATCCTACAATCTTGTTTAGTTAATTACAGTGCTGTAAAGCCCCTTCTTAAATTGCATTTGGAATTGGCCTCATGCAAAAGTGCAAATTCAGGACGGTCACCTATGGCAAGTACCTTTTCATTCCCACTCGTCCAATCGGCAAGAGATCAGATGGGTTGTCTGCCAACTTTATAATTAAAAGAGAAACTAAGACTTACTGAGGGCAAGCAAAATTTAAATGTAATTCAAGTTCTTTCAAGCCCTGCAAATTGCATGCTTGCTGAAGAACAAAATGTGTTGAACATATTGTTCCCTTAGTACCTGGTATTAGACAGTAGCCCTTCTCTTCAGTATCCAAAATGTGCACAAAATGTGCACTTCCAGAGCTTTACATCCCTCTTCTGGGACATCATATGGGATTGTTTCATTACACATTCCTGTCAGATATGATTGGAATGTTACTTTGGAAGTTCTCAATTTGTTATACCCCCCCTCCCCCAGTGATATAGTAGGGATTAAAAATAAATTAGTATGACCAATATCTTTTGTAATAAGTTAAACTTGTTTTCATATCTCTGCAAAACAAACCTAATAAAGTATGGGTAAGAGTGTTAGCAGGAATCTTATTAACCAAGACCTAAACATCTTTCTCAATTAAAGACCTTGTGAGATCTAATTAGATTCTAAGGAAACTCAACCCATAATTGTAATGTTGATTGGATTACTGAAGCATGCCTTACCAGGCATGATCAGCATGTTTTGATTTGAAGGGTATCCTTCCATGTAAAAGTGAAACTGGTTTTAGAAATTATGGCATTTTCTAATTGTTGTTCAACGTTAATGCTTTCCACCTCTTTAGTGGAGGACCTTCACATCTTACACCCATTCTGGCATTGTTGGAGGCTTGAAAAACAGTGTGCAATAGAAGATGTAGTCATTATAAGTAGTAACATACACGAAGGGAACTGTGTCTACATGCCAGTAGGCTGCCAGCTGGCTTACAGCCAAATGTTAATCCAATCAAAATTAAGACTTGGATCAATATTCTTGTTTTAAATATTTGAACTCTTTAAGTTTGAAACAAGGAACCTTTAATAAATATGTTATGTCATTATAGAGAGGAAAGTGTACATGTAACTGCAATAGGATTCAACAGAATTTGTCTTTCTCTCACCAGCAACCCATGTAGCTGTATTTTTCTTAGAACAGCATACATACATACATACATTTTATTTTTGTTTTCAAATTAAAAAATTACAATTGAAACATGCATGCTGATAGCTGAGCTAATCTAGGCAGGTCAAGTTTACCATGATGATATAAAAATTATAGTAAACTCATAACAAATCATACATGAACACAAACAACAATTTTGCTGCTTTACCCTAATAGCAAAATAGTGTTTTTACTGTTGATTGTTAAAATATTTTTTTTGCTGTTAAACAGTGTGTGTTGAATGTTTAAGGAAGGCAGCCAACATGTGTCACATTGTGTAGAAAGCTACAGATAATAAGTTAGTTACTTTTTCCGCCAAGTTGCCCCTTACTGTTTGATATAAGAAACATTGAATTATTTGCCGGTCACTAATTTATTTTAATTTTTACTTGTCGAGTATGTTAAAAATTCAGAGGTGGCCTACTCGTAACATCTGAGGCCATGCAGCCCTACAAAGGCAAGGTTACATGTACGTTACCTCTTTGTATGGAACTTTGTAATTCTTGTCACATTCAGTAGCTGAAGTTATGTTTCCTGGTTTTCATTTATAGACCTATCAAAGGAAATAAACACAATGTCAGAAGAGTATATGGCTAATGTGCGGAGTATGGATGCTGCAAATAGGACATCTCACTTGAAGAAGATTGAAAATGCTTTTGTTAAGAGTCGAGAATACGGAGATGATAAAGTTCAGCTTGCCATGCAAACATATGAAATGGTTAGTGAATACACTTGTTTTTTGGCTTGACCATGGTTGAACAACATCTAATTTCTTCCTACTGAACACTGAACACAGAATCTTTTTGTTAATCATGTACCCAGTCTTGAACAAACCAGTCTTGAACAAAGAAAAACTAGGATGATAGTTGAAGCCTGCTATGTCCAACTTTCAAAGAGAATCGACACATCATTTGAAAAAGCAAACAGTTGAAAAAGCAGTTGAAAATGACGTCAATTTGAGAGACATGTGGCAGTAGTGAGTTTCAGATAACTAAGTTTGAGATAATATTGCAAGACCTGAAACTTTAAAACAAATTATTATAGTGAATGTATTAATTTCTTGTATCCTCAAGGTCGATAAGCATATACGGAAATTGGATGCTGACTTGGCTAGATTTGAATCAGACCTCAAGGAACAACATGCTAAAGAAGCTGGTTTCTCAGATTATGAAAGTAAGATTACTTTAGAGTTCAAACATTTGACCGAGCTCATTTTGATTGGTTACGTTTCACACGGGGTGGCTGTCAGTACTGGCATATTACAAAATTTCTAACAAAAGTCATACATGCGACAATAAAAGGCCACTTTTAAAGACAGTTTTGGTGTTGTTTAAATATAAATAATGCTTTTTTACCTGTTGGTGAAGGCATATATTGTACATGTACAGGTTAATCAAAGGCTGGTGCTTTTATTTAAGTAAATTAGTAACAGTTATAGAAAAGGAATTTAGTTTTTTGAAATGCTTAAAGCAAGCAGTTGGAGAATGGGCAGCCCTTACTCCTTGTGAAAAACTACAGTAGCTTGGTATGTACTGTTACATATGGGTGTGCACTTATATAACATGCCTGTAAATTTGATATTGTTGTATTAAGATGTCATAATACATCATTCTTTTTATGACAACTTAGATACAAAATTTTCATTTGTTGTAGGTGAATCACCAACACCAAAGCGCAGGAGCAAGTCAAGTAATGCTGTCCAGATTTTTATAGTTTTATTCTAAATTATAACATTGTGTTTAAATTAGCTTATATCCTTCTTTGGACATAATAGAAATTGATGAAAGGTGCACTGATCTAAGGGCTAGAGATTCAACTCCCAAGTTTACCCCTCTGAGCCGAGAGGATTGATATCAAGCTAGACATCTTAGTGGCATTTACACAAAGTAAAGCTTGCTCATCACTAGCTTTTGGCAGAGCTCCCTAGCGGCCCAGAGGGTCGCAGAGCGGAGCCCCGAAACTGTCATGTGAGGATAGAATGTAGGAAAACCAAGCGTTTGAGTTTTTATGGTCATCGTGGCTAACGGCATTGTTTGTGGGCGCATACGCCTAGTGACAACATCGCCCCCAACACGGCGGCCATAGTCATTCGGTAGGAGGTCTTAAACTGAAATGATGCTTTGTTTTTTGCACACTTTTCGTGGCTTGGTGCGGCTACACAACCTACAGCCAGCAGTCTACAATGTTTGCTGAAGAAACGGTTTGGAAAACCTTTCTTTCTGCATTATTCATAGCATTTTTGGAGGAAAATTTTCTTCCTACAAGTTTTCAAGCATTTTTGGAGGACTTAAGCATAAAGCAGAGTGTCTAGTTTTCATTTGTTAAAGAGCTGCTTAGCTGCTTTTGGCATTGCTTTAAAACTATTATAATTAATTAGGCTTTCAACAACCCAGGAGCTCTACTTTTAGGCTTGGCTAAATCTACATATTACCGGTACTCTGCTTTGCTCAGTGTTGTGGCTTTAAGTCTGGGTTGGTTGCAGTTGCTGTGACTTTCACTTGGGTTTGCTTGCAGTTATGGTAGCTTTCACTCTGGCTTGCTTGCAGTTACATGTAGCCTTCACTTGGGCTTGCTTGCAGCTACAGGTAGCTTTCACTCTGGCTTACGTGCAGTTACTGGTAGCTTTCACTTGGGTGTTGCTTGCAGATAGCTTTCACTCCTGCTTGGTGGACTGTAACATATTGATCAAATGTCGGTCATTTCGCTTACAGGATGATGCGCCTATAGACGTCTCAAGCTACTCTGCTGTTGTACTTCCTATGCTGCCATTTATTACAGCCATCGCACATAAGGGCTTCTTGACAGGAGTTAACTTATTTTTTGCATGTGATACACAGATGTGACATTTTCCTTTTTACGAAAAAATAATTTCTGATAGCATTTGTTGGAGGTTTACAAGAACGATAACTGTAAATCTTTTCTTTTTTTTTTTTTTTTGGGGGGGGGTAGGGGGGGGTAGTGGGGGGCTTTTTATAGATGGACCCTTACTTGAGAAGAATCAAATTCCTGGCCTTCTAGTTGGTTAATGCTAATGTTGTTTACGTCTTTTGTTAAAATATACTGATTTATTCTGTTAACAAAACAAAGAGAAAAAATCACACCTACCTTGCGCAGGGCATTAATTAGCTCTCGTTGCCAAGATAGTCACAAGTATAAACAATAGAAGACTAATAACAATATGGAAAAAAAGTCACACTTTAATACCTTACCCGAACTGCTAATAAACTGTGTAACTTTTACAATATGTAGATCGATCGGCTTGTCCTGATCACAAGCATGTCAGAACAAATTACAGTTATTGTTGTTACGCGTACACTGTACACTGTACCTTACACTGGTCACTGTTAAAGTGGTATTGTTGAGAAAATGAAACTGTTTTAACTAAGCAGAATAGAACTAGAACTTAGTCTGCATGCTGTTTTCTTGTCCGCTTCAGAGAAAATAATCCAATAACACACGTATACCAATGAGTAAACTTTATTCTTCTGTTCTATTAAAAGTAAGCTTCGATGTAGGTGAAATATCTCACTGAGATAGTGTAGGCGAATCGACTTCAGTGCAGGCAAAACATCTCAGAACGTGTAGGCAAATTGTCTTAAGCGTAGGCGAATGAACCTGAGCAAATCATCCTGTAGGCGAAACGACCTGTTGATCCCATCAACAGGAATTAGAAATACTCCTGTACATAGTGCAGCTTCTTGCCACAGTTGTGGGATAAAGTTGGATTATGTGGGACACTCTGACTGGCCCATGTGTAGACCACCTGACTACCTTTGCTGCTAATACTGATCCAAAAAAAGTATATGTACATGTAGCTCGGATCTAGAAGTAATATTATATATGTTGTTACTGTAGTTGAACACTTGAAAACACTTGGAAACTGGAGGCAAGGAAAATAGAACACAGTGGTAATCTTTACCTGTTGGGATCTAGAGTTGCGATTGAGACTGACATGGTCTCTTGATACTATTCAATGCCTTTTGAATGTCTAAGCATGCTAACAGCAGGCTGACCTGTGATTTGTTTAATAAAATAGCTGTAAGAAGAAAGGTATACTACAGGTATGCATCATGATGTGGGTGACAGCATTTCATTTGTGTTCTAGGTGGAAGAAGTAAAGGAGCAGGAAGGAGAAAACAAAAAGATACTGATGAGTCAGCAAGAAAGAAGAAAAAGTAAGGTTGCTAGGCCACTGTGATTGAATTAAAGAAATACAAGTAATGGAGTATTGGTAAAGTGGCAGTGGGGTGGACTCAATTCATTAATAATATCAAAGCTATATATTTGTTTCAGAAAACCCCTTGCTCTCCTTGTGGTACTATTCTCTTTTAGAACAAAACCAATTTGCACATGTGCAGATTCGTGGCGTTACCATTCATGTTGACTATACATTAGGTGGAAGATACATTTCATACTGGATCACACAAAGTCATCAACATGAAGTGCTTTTCCTTGTGGTACAACCTAATATGAAAGATGCTTGCCTTCTAGCATCGTTAGAGTTATACACTGTACATTTCATTTTCATCTCCTATGCCACACAGTTTTTTTTATTTGTCATGTGATGTAGCCAATTGTGATACAGGAAACCAAGAAAGTACTTAAATATTGCTGCAGACTCTTTGCCATCTAATGAAAGCACAAATCAAACTTTAAAGGGGAAGCATACACCAATTAAAAAATAAAAAAACATGTACCATGTTTCTATCAAGTTGTAGATACACAAGGGTAAGTTTGGAAGAACGAGAAATGCTCTGGGAATGTGAGCTGCAGGTGAGTGCTTCCACAGCTTCTCCCAAACTTTCATGAGTGTTTCTAAAACTTGATAGAAACGCAAATATCATATTTTCTATTACTTTTAGAAAATACAACAGCGCAAAAAAGAAAAATCAACTTGCTTACTTTGGTCATCAAAATGTAAATTCTCTTTGCTCGCACCATCATTACATCAACAGCTCGTGCTACGTAGTTCTGTGTTGCTATCGAGTTAAGCCCCGGCCAAATGATCACATGTCAATGCCACATATTGCATGAACATTGTTGGGCGCAACATGTTGCGTGCATTTGGCCACCCTGTTGGACCATGTTGCGACATGTTCGTTATTGTTGGCTCAAATTTGACCATCTTCAAACTTGAGCCAACAACACTCAACATGTCGCAACAGAGCGGCCAGATGCACCCAACATGTTGCGCCCAACAATGTTGTGATATGTTGCCCTGACATGTTGCGATCGTTTGGCCAGGGCTTTATAGAAAAACTGTTTTAGACCAATCAGCACACGTACTTGCTCTGGATTTTTTTGTAATGTAAGATATAATCAGGTATGTAGATAATAGCCGGGAGTCAGGAAAAATACCCAGTGGTTACCTTGACTTTCATGGCTGATAAACCACATACACATGGTAAAATGGCTACCTCTTTCTCCTAAATGTTACCAGACTAAATGTCTTCTCAATTTCTTGTTCATTAAGACATCATTATTGTCCTACCTAGAACAACATGATTGTAAATAATCCATTTTGTAGAGTTCGTTCATGCATTTGCTGAAGGCTCATTGACCAGCAGTGTTTCCCTACTTCATGTATAACAATATCTATGGGAATAACAGCAGTGTTTCTCTACCTTGTGTATGGAAATAATGAACAATGAATAGTGAATCATGTATGGGAGTAATGAGCACCAAGTCGTGAACAAAACAAAGACAACAGCAAACAAAGTGTTTAGGAAACTATGGATTCTTGTTTATGTAGGACAGTCCAAAATGACCTTCCATTTTTTGCCCCATAATCAAGGAAAATGCATTTCAAAATTTCCCAGGGGACATGTCCCCGGACCCCCCTAAAGGGATGGTGCCTTCAGCACCATCTTTGGGCCTACAGCCTAGATAAACCTGTTAAAATTATTGGCTACATCCCTGATGTAATCAATTAGCCATGTTAACCTTCAATACTTCTTATTGAACCTCATGACATTGGTTGTAGTGTTAACCACAAAGGTGGCAACAGAGTGAGAAACTGGTATTCCATGACTATTTCAGTAACTGAATTAGTTAGTTTTCCGTTTTCAGCACAACATGAAGTTTGAGCTAAACAAAATCGTTTCTCCTGAGTCATTTTTCCTGAGTGTGTCAAATTCAGTCACTCTTTTTCCCGGTGAAAAGGCTGATTTCACAAGGTTTTGCTAATGTTGTTATACTGAGCTTTAGTTTATAAGCCCTTTTGACTGGAGAATGGTGGTTATTGTTCCAGTATTTAAAAACATTATAATGATCCAAGCCATTTCAATAACTTGTTTTCAAATGTGTTTTAGAGTGGAGTGTGAAGGTCCAAAATCACTTGCTGTTGCTGTCTCTCTTCTGGCACCAGAGGTTCAAGTGCTTGATATGCCAGTTGATCCCAATGAACCAACATACTGCTTGTGTCATCAGGTAAGTGACGCAGAAATAAATACTGCAATGATTTAATTAAGCGCCTTCCTTCCAATAGGAAGTCAATAAGTGGCCCCTTACCGGAGGTTAAAGTAACATTTAAGACATTGTCATAGAATAGACTGATTAGACAAATCAATTGAATGATGTGGTCAGCTCTCTCATCTGTTGTAATGTTGACCCTATTGCTACAGTTCTTCAGTCAAAGTATTTGTTGCCTTGATTGAAAGTGTTTTGCCACATTCAGGATGTATACATTAAAAAAAGAAATAAGTGCCCTGTCCCTATTAAGCGCCCCTATCCAATAAGTACCATCCCTTAAGCTACAAAGAAAATTAACACCCAGATGTTTAATGATTTCCGTGCTCAGAAGGCTGGAAAGCAATCTTGTATATGAAAAGTCTTCTTATGACTTTTCACGCAGTCTTTCCTTCACTAACTTCAAAAGGTTTGGGGTTAAGAGTACTTAAAGCCAAATTGAAATGTTATAGACTGATAACCTGCTATATGAGTAAAATGAGTATACAGCTTACTTTCAATACCATTATTATACCATCAGCTGACAAAATTAAATGGGCTTAGTACTGATCTGTCAAGGTGTAATAGCTGAGAAGTGCTAGTGAGCATTACTGGGAGTTTATAGTCTGATGTTTGTTTAATTTTCATCCAGGTTTCATATGGTGAAATGATTGGCTGTGATAACACTGAGGTAGGCATGTAATGAATGATATCAGTGTACTCTCTGTTGTCATTTCTTATCTGGAAGTCAACATGCTATTATTTCCAGGCTTGCGATCCTTACATTCTGGCCTTTGCACAGGACACTGGCTCCCTCAATATTTGTATTATTTCTGTCTGTCATGTCAGCTGTGTGACATTTAATTCTGAGGGGGGAACATACTGAATTGTTCTTTTTAAGTAACATTTTTATTTTTAAACTACAAAATAAAGACGCGGTGGCCTCATGGTTAGTGCACTCGACTCTGGATTGAGCGGTCTGGGTTCGAGACCTGGCTGGGGCCATTGTGTTGTGTTCTTGGGCAAGACACTCAACTCACACAGTGCCTCTCTCCACCCAGGTGTATAAATGGGTACCGGCAAATTTAATGCTGGGGGTAACCCTGCAGTGGACTAGTATCCCATCCAGGGGGGAGTAGCAATACTCCTAGTCGCTTCATGCTACAGAAACCAGGATAAGCTCAGGCCTGATGGGCCACTTGGCTTGTATGCAGACTTTACCTACAAATAAATTACAGCTCTTACTGTTTGTTGACAGGCATAAGCTGTTGGAGTTGCATTTTGTTGTAACATGTACAACAAACTGTTTTTTGGAAGCAATTACGTGTGTGATTATTGTACATTGAATTTAATGTCATTAACATGCTGTTCACTTTTAGTGTCCTATTGAATGGTTTCACTTCCCATGTGTTGGACTGACATCAAAGCCAAAGGGAAAATGGTTAGTTCATATTTTCTTGTGTTTGTTCAGTCTCAGAGGAGACTATAACACCTGTAGAACATACAACAATTCTTATTCCTGTTCTTGTGTGCAAAGATATAATTTTGCCTAGTGGATATTGACACCCAAAGTTTTTCCCACCTTTTACCACACGTGTGATGACAGTGTATTGCAGACACAGACGATTTAAATGGTTTGTTTTTTACCGAAGTCTTTGTAAGAAATTGCCGATCAGCTGGGTTTTTTTTAAAGAAGACAAATTGTACTGCTTGGGAACACCTCTAATATCAACTGTGACGTCAATCGAAAATGTTCTTTAGGCATTATGAGATGTGTGAGTCAGTACTACCTGATCACATGCAGATAAACTAATCACGTGATACATTACCAAGCTACTTTAGGCTTGCATTGTGGCAAATTGACAGTAATATTGACAGTCTAGCGAAACGTTTACATATGTAGCATTCTTGACAAATTCTTGCCAGACTTCTACTAGACAGTCTGCTGTCTCTGAAATATGGCCTCAATCCTTCACGTAATCACCCTAAAATAAAAGCAAGAAAAAATGGTTATATTTAATATGGGAAGAACTTAAGGTGCCATTTACATTTGTGGGTCACAAACACTCATATACTCGGCACAGCAGTGCATTGGCGCTAAAATGATCAAAATAAGTAAAACAAACTGATAGACAATTTAATCTTTTGGCATTCCTTGCAGGTATTGTCCAAAATGTGCTCAAGAGAGAAAGAAAAAGTAATTCAATACGAGGGTCACTTGTTATATGTGGAAACTGAAGGTCGCTGTACCTGTGACATTCCCAACACAAAACAACAGTCTTTGTTTGTTTATGGCACGCAATGGGAGAACATTGATCAGACGGTTAATCGTCCGGAGAATTTCTATTTATGCCTTAGACTTTAGTCAAGGATCATTGCTTATAACTCCGGATTGAAATGAATTATGTATATATTCTTGTTAAATAAGACATCCAACAGTAAACCAACCGTTCAATTCCTGCCATTTTCTGTATCTTACTTTTTTATCTGTTTTAAGAGCATTTTATCGCTGCAAGAACTCTCTAATCCTCATGCAGATATTATCCTATTTTTATAGAGCACTTGTAATATTGACATTTGTTTAATCCGCTTAGCTTTCAGTATAACCAACTCATCAAAAATAGCTTCTATGAATATGAATACAAATCGCTAACTGTAAAGATTTAAAGTACCTCGTCAAATGCATCAATTTAGATGTAATTCGCATGGAATGAAAGCAACTCAGGGAATGTACCAAGGAAACTGGCAGACTTTTTAATTTAAGTATTGCACCAAACGTTTCTATTCTGGTTTTCGATCAAGACCGTTCAAATTTACTTCATCGCAGTTGAGTTATGACAAAGATTGTTGCGTTATGCTGTTGTCTTTAATTCCGTACGATTGTCGCTTGAAGAGAATTTTAAAATCCTTTGTTCAATGTAGTGATTGTTAACTTAGTGATTAGAAATACGCTTGCGGTTCTGTACTTTTAACAGTTGCTTGAATTACTGGAAGTTTAATTGTTAAAGGACTCCTGTTTCCATCATGTAATAACTACCCACCCTTTGTAACGCAGAAGTGGCAGATCGCCTTTTTAATGTAAATAGTTGTCTTCTTCCTCTCAGTGGAGGGCTCTGTAAATAGTTATTGACTAAAATGAATAAAATTGATGAACGACCTGACTTGTGTTAATGTAACTTTGGAGCAATTGAAACAATTCAAACTTATATTACTTGCGAAAATTTAAGACTATTTTAATTTCGAACAAAAAAAAAGTTCGAAAATAAAACCGTCCGAAATTTTTAAGCGTCAGAAATATTTTCAGTACCATATATTACATACAGTAACATCTATGGTCAGAAAAGCTGTTATTTCAAAAGAATAGCCAATTAGCGCCATTGTTTAGAAATAATAGCTCACAGTTATTACTGTTATGCAAAAAATAACATTGGAATACGACTTGAAAGTTACTGTATTTAAGACTGATAGCTGAAAACTATGATTTAGAAAATCAATAACTTATAATAAGTTATATTGTTGCTTTTGAAATATTAGCTCTCATAACTTTAAAACGGTACCTTAAAAACTATCATTTGTTTAGAACATATTTAAAATATTTTGGAGATCTCGCCGAAAGAAATTCCAAAAAATCACAAATAAAGCCATAAAAACAGCAAAAAACACATTGATTTGGGCATTTGCAATTCAAGACTAAAACCCAAAATTTTAACATAGATGATAGCAAAACACTAAATCATTGCTCATTGAGAGGACTGGGTGAAAACACGAATGCAAAAACGGCATTCAAAACGTAACACTTGCATGCGCAACGCCATAAATGATTACCCTATGGAGACACCTTAAATAAAGGGTATGCGCAGTTCATTTCTCATCCAAGGTTATAAAAGCCAGTCTTTCCTCAAGGATTTCTCGGAAACCTACCGTACAACCGATGATGCCGAATTTTCACAGTTGATTTCTAGGGGTAAATGGCGTTTAGTGTCAAAATTTAAAAAAAGTCTGCAAGACATTTTGAGCTATTTTTGATGCCACAATTTCTTAGTCTGCGAAAAATCTGTCTTAAAGATTTTTATTTTACTTTGCATGAGTGTTATATCAGAGATAACTTTTCTATTTCTGAAATTTTGAGGTAAGATTGAGAAAGACGTCGTTAACCTTCTAGTGCCCAGTCTCTCCTAAGCTACCCGGTCGTTCATTTAAATTTGTATGGGTAATCAAATGGTGACGAGTGAAATTAGGAAATAATTTCACTTGCGTTTTGTCAAAATTCTAATAATTTC
>OMLO01002843.1_pt1 | contig 14165 bp, 9 predicted proteins | sample 1674811 | NCBI WGS metagenome assembly OMLO01 (sample SAMN06265003, study PRJEB25207) | coral metagenome | isolation source: Coral host | place: Mexico:La Bocana,Puerto Morelos, Mexico | collected 2008-11-13
TTTTTCACGTAGCGCGTAATAAATTAAAATGAAACAGTCATAAGTTGCGTCTGCTTGATCTGTTTTAATTCAAGGCATTACCTAAACTTGTGAAATCCCTACCCTTTTATATACCTGAAGCCTGTAAAAGGTACCCCTTTTGGGCGCAGCCTCCCCGTATAGGCCATTATAGGGAGTACCCCCTCGGGATACGATGACGTTTGATTCGATAGTCATCTGATTTTCCTGTCCGAGTCTTCTTCAAGAGGGAGGTACTACTTTATAGAGGTATGTGCGGCCCAAGGGTATGGAAATAGCCGTTTGGGTGAGAAATAGGGTGAGGGTTTTTGAGCGGCACACCCCACCCAATTTTTGAATCATTAGCATGTGAGGGATATAGTTTAAGATTGCACTACAATCAGTAAGTTCTGAATACTGAAAGTCACAGCAATATCAACAGTCCCAAGGAATTTGAGCCCAATTACACACTCATTAGGACCTATAGGATGAGTCTGTACAAGAGGAGAGTGGCCCATCAGGCCAGTCGAGCTTATCCCATTTTCTGAAGCATGAAGTGACCAGAGGTATTACTACTCCCCACTGGATTAGATCCGTGTCAATTGCAAGATTACCCTCCAGCATTAGATTTGCTGTTAGCCATTTATACATCTGCATGGAGTGACGCACTGTGAGGGTTAAGTGTCTCGCTCAAGAACACAACACAATGTCCGCAGCCAGGACCATTCGATCTGGAGACCAGCGCACTAACCATGAGGCCACTGCGCCTCACACACTTGTGCCACCCACAAATTTTGTAGTACATAAAAGACAATATTTCCTGCAATATAACACCCAAAAAGCTAAACATTTCTTCAAATACTAACATGATGCCTTCTTTAATTAAGAAAAGTAGTATGCTAACAAAGCAACTGCGTTAGATGAATTTATTTCACAGCAATATAACAACACATCAGTCTAGAACACGAACAATACTTTATTCTCAAGCATAGAAGCATAGAAGCATACAAGCATGACCTTGACAATAAATAACTACCTCACTACAACTGTTACCTTTTAAATATCAATGGCAGTGCAAAACAAGTAATTGATTAGGACCAAAGAAACACGAGCCCTTCATAGTTTTTTTTTTTTTACATCTATTGTTCTCCATTAAAAAATGCCATTTCTTCAAATTCTAAATTCCTCATTGTGGTGAGTGCAAACCTGTGAAATGTTGCTCTGCGTTAAGTGCGACCCACCATTAATTTAGCCTCTGATTATTTCAACATTTTAAATTTAAATGTAACTTCAATTCTGAAAAAAGAAAATATGCAATTTTCTAGTAATTCATGGCATAGTTAGTAGAGTCCCCTCTACTAACTATGTTTGTGGCAACATAATAAAGAAGCTATGAAAAATATGACTTCTTAAAAATTAAATTAAAAAAATAACCAGTACCTGGTATGTTGTGAAATCGTAAACAATACTTTATCAAGTTACAAAGAAAGCAAGATGGCAACAGAAATAGGCTTAACAAATCTTTGCATACTGGTCTAAGTATCTTAAACTGTAGAATCTTGCAGTTTTCTTCCTAACAAAAATAGTTTAGTGGCAAAACTTAGGGATTAGATAATGCAATGAGACACCCCCTCAATTATTAAGTGTTATTTATGAGCAGTATGTTTTGACATCACATTAACCCCAAACTTGATCACAAAATTCTCCAGCCTTCTACATGATGCCTTTCTTTTAACTTTGTTTAATGATTTCTGCCGATACCATCTATTCTATTCTATTCTAGTCTAGTATTTATTCCTGTACTGAACAATAACTGGTTATCCAGCCTAGTTAGCCATTGGCCATCAACCTCAAATAAGTGTAAAAATTCATCATAAAAGAAGAGAAAAAATTGAAAACATTATCTTAACATTAAATTGCAAAAAAGCCCATTTATTTAACAAAAGAGAAATTGTGGCTAGAGTCACAACTAACCATTTTGTTGGTGTCAAAGAAATTTTATTAGGTCTTAAGAGTCTAAAAAGACTTTTGTGTCAGCTCTGATCTCATTATTAATATGGCTACAACAGCTGAAGAGTCTGCCCTGGTTAGGCAGGGGGACTCACATATAAAAATGACAGGGTGCTCACCAAAGCCTTTAGGGGTTAAAAAGGGTGCATAAGTACCTTGTAGGGTGTTCAGCCTCCAAAGGTCCATAGTGGGGGCTTTTGTGGTACCTTAAGGGTATTGAGTTGAAAAAAAATATGACAGTAGAGGGAATTGGTAACTCTTAGGGGTGAAAAGTTATTTCAAGCCATGTCCACAAAACAGGATCTTGGTTCCTCTTACGGGTTCTTTTCGCAATTTCTGAGGAGCACCCCATCCTAATTTACATTGGAGCCTCCCCCTCCAGGGGGTAAGGTACCAAATAAGGAGGTGGGCCAGACTGAGTGACTGACTTATTCAGCACACAAGAAGTGTGCACATTTTGCAGGAAGAGTTGACAAAATTAATGTATTGACAGCTCTTTGCTTAAATTACTCTCAGATGATCTTCAGTTTCTGCACAAGTTCAATCAAGTGAAGACCCCGTGGAAAGATCCATACAAAAAATATAAACTTATAATGAAACTTACTTTTAAACTGGAATAATTTTTCCTTGTGTTTAAACTATATTTAAAAAATACGTTATATGCTATTTTAAGTAGTTTTACATACTTAAGTGACATTCTATTTGGATGATTTACATTAGAGTCCAAAATAAAGTAAAATATAAAATACCTATATTTAGTATGTTAAAGCAATACCTTAAATCTTAAAACTCCTATCAAATTCACTTCCTTTTATCTAAGAATAAAAATCCCAGCAATAGAAATGAAATTATTTTTTAACCTTTCTAAAAGATTAACACGTTGCCCCCAAAAGCCCAAGATAGTGAGCATTATCAAAGTCATCACCCTGTTGAGGGTGCCTTATTAGAAAGGAAGAGGGGGTTCTACTTTTGTCTGTGAATGGGATGTAGGTTTAATAGAAAGAGTTTGCTAAGAGGGAAAAGGGGTATCTAATCCATGTTTTTCTAATTTTTTTGTCAACAGACAAAACCAAAAGAGAGACTACTCTTAGACTGTCTAGTTAGTGATCAGATAGGTGATCAGATTCATTGACTTTGTGCGGGACATGTATTTGTAAGAACCTAACATATTTTAAACACCCTAGGAATACAGAAAAGCTTTGTCTACCAATCAGTGCAACAGTTTTATACTTAACATTTTACTTTATACTTTTTCTAGCCCCTTGGAATGAATGATAGACCTGTTTAGCCTGCATTTGACTAGCTTCTTGGTTAACATATAACAGTTTCTTCCCACAGCCAGTGAACACATCCTAAAGACATGAACACTCAATGGGTCATGACGAAGGAACATACATGTATGTACAGTACAGATCAGGGATAAGTAACCACAAAATCACATGACATAAAACACATGTTAGCAAAAAAATGCACAAATGCAAGGGCAAGTGTTCAGCATAAATTGAAACTGAGTGTATACAGTGTAGAATCGAGCACTCTCTTTTTACACTTTTTGGTTCATTAGCGTTCCTTGGGGAATCTGTTTTGTGTTTCTTTCCCGCACGTTTAGTATAATTTGCATCTTATTTAATAGTCTAGTTTTTTAGTTTCCGTCCTTGTTGAAGTTTAATTAGTTCCACCGTTGATATCAACAAGAGTAGTTCTAGTCAGAAAACCTTCAAGAGTTGCCCTTTCGCGGCCAACAGCGCCAGTACAATGTAAGTTATTATGTTCATCGTTTTGCTTTAGTCGCTTTTCAGCAGCATGCTTTTACAGTTTGTAAGTTTATATTTTTCGTTTTCCTTAGTTCAAACCTCTTCTCTTGTGGAGTTTGGAATGTTGTTGCTGTAACGGTCGATGAAAGATTTGCCTTTTTTGGCAGTTACATACAGCACAACCCAGTAGCATGTACCATGAGGTAGCTTATTGTTTTCCAAAAAGTTGGTGTTCTATTGATCATTTCTACAAATACTTCCCTCAGCTGGTCTCAAAACCCATCACGGCTACAATCAAAGCAAGTGAGGCAAGAAACAAAAATTTTGGCTTTTGAGAATCCCCCCCCGGTTGGAATTTTCAAGAAACCTTCTTAGGGTGCAACGGCATGTGGATATGTTTTGGAACCACACAATAAAATGGGTTTGAACAGCGGATTATAAATTCAAATCATCTGCAATTTCTAGACATTTCTATATTGGTTCATTACAATTGAGCCATAAAAAATGAAACAGTGATGGCAAATCCAGTACTTGATTCAGAAATGATGAAAGAACTGAAAACATTTTGAACCAAAATAGATTTTTGAAATTCCAATCAGTAGAGCGATAGGCAACCAATTGAAGAAGAAAAATGACTTTGAATAGCTCACTGCTAATCAACAAAGGCTATTTTCATGTGAATTCAACGGGATGTCTGGGTCCTCAAGGTCAGGCGCCACTTGAAACATCTTTTTTTCAGAATTGTGTCCAAAGGAACAAGCTGTTAGCTCTAATGTGAGCTCTTCTCTTGCATATAACTTGATTGATTTGAGAAAAAAGGTTCATTACTCAAGGTGCCTGGATTATTCAGGAAAAAAGATTAATTGAGAAACTTTCTCATTTTTTATGCCATGCAAATTTACATCAGTATCATTTGGTGATGGAATGTTGTGAATTTTCAAAAGAACTATTGTAGACAAAACAAAAAAAAAGCAAATTCATGGCAGATCATAAAAATAGCAAAAACGTGCAAAAGAAACACGTTTCCGCTCATGTTTTTGAAAACATGTGAACACACAAAACGTGCATTCCCATTTTGCATGCGCATTGGGAAACACGTTTCCACTCATTTTTTAAAAACACGTGAACAAAAAAATTGTGCATGACCATTTTGCATGTGCATTGGTAAACAGTTTGCACTCATGTTTTTGAAAACATGTGAACAAACCAAACGTGCATGCCCATTTTGCATGTGTGTTGGTCACTTACCACTGATCTCTACTGTACATCTAGATAGCAACTTGTAAGTAGTGCCCATCAACAATAATGCGAACTGTTATAACTGTGCAAGGGGAGATTACAATATTAGTAATGAAATGTGCCTTAGTAACAAACCCCTTCTTTATTTATAGAAATGTATTAAATGAGTTACTATCTTGCCCCTGCTATATAACCTGTGGTGTGTTCTACAGCATGTCCCTTCATATATAATGAAACTATTTTACCCGGTAATTCTAAACAGAAAACTTGATTCAAAACCTACATCCTCTGGGTGAAGCTTGTCACTCTTGTTTGAAGTGGTGGTAGATATTCACTGGAGCAAAAATAGCCAGAGCACCAGCCAAAGACCCAGTTTGTTCACTGACACCATAACAAAGAAGGTGATTGCGACCTTTCTCGCGCATCATAGCTCCAATTGCAACTTTGATGTATGTTACCACAATAACAGCACTGACACTTATCAAAACCTTTTAAAAGAATGGAATAATTTTATGTGTAAATAAGATGTTATTTTGAATTTGTAGGAGATATTACAACAATAATATCACATTTTGTTTCTTCACTTCTAATATTATTATAAATTACTGTACACTTACCAAGGACACAATTTGCTAGTGGTTCAAATTATCCCTATCAATCCCCTTCCCACTTCAAAAAAAATGCATCTTACTGCACCACTTTCAAGCCTTCTTTCACTTGCTTGTTTTTACCAATAATCATCAGGCCTCTAATGGTCTTTCACTGGAGGTAAAGGACCGGGCCAGCAAGGTACCCTTTTCTGCGCAAAGTAACTAATGCATACCAGTAACACAACCTGGCCCACAAATTTGTTTTGTCTGAGAGTGATTCCAAATAAAAAAAATGCTTAATATTTACATTTACCCTTTATCCATGTTTTATATCCCAAGAAAAATTTGACTTTCCTTAAAGTGTGTAGAACGTATGGTAATCAGGCCAGGCTGACCTTATGGTATATTCCAGGATGCCACAGATATAGTTAGGTCAGCCAAATCCACACACAAACAAAGTGTATTGATTTTTTTCTCTGATGTTACCACATCGAAGAATATGGCACACATCGCTTTCAACAATTGAGGAAACCATGCTTTCCTTTCTCCAAAGCAACAGATCATTATTTACATTTTTAGAACATTCTGTAAGTTACCATAACAATTCCATTTAGCTTTCTCTTTACAATAAGTGCCTGCTTTCTAATAAACACTCCCCTCATTAAGTGCTTTTTGTTATAAAGAACACACATTGCATTAAGTGACCATTTCCAATTAGCACCTGTTGCCAAAAGTGACAAAATCAAGACATTGACATAGAGTGACTGATTAGCTGAATAAATTTGCCCATTTCTTTATCTATAATAGTGAACATTATGGCCATCAGAGCCCCCATTGTTACTGTTCTTAAATAAAAATATGTTGTTCTTCATTGAAGTATTGAATCACATTCAAATGTGAAAAGTCTGCATTTGAGCCAAGTGGCCCATCAGGCCTGAGCTTATCTCAGTTTCTGTACCATGAAGCAGCTAGGAGTATTTCTACTCCCCCCAGGATGGGATGTCAGCCCATCACAGGGTTATCCCCAGCAATAAATGTACTGGTACCCATTTGTACACCTGGGTGAAGGCACTGTTAGGGCTTGAAAGATAGCAAATTAACCAATGCACTAATGCACTTCATGGCTGGGCCTTAATATAACTTGACACAATCTACTTACAATCAAAACAGCACCAGAATCATCACATCGTAACAGCACATTGGGACTCTGTGATGCTATGACAATAATGTATGTACACATACCAACGTACACACAACAGAGCACTTCTATGATGACTGTTGACTTTGTTTGGATAAATGGAAATACGAAGCAGGTGACTGGATTGGCAATGTTAGACAGCGTGAGCGTTAGATGATAAATGTAATAGCTGTAAGGTATACAGGAATACGATTGGATAGCTGGTATAACGCCATTACTCAGGCCACTGACTAGGGCTAAAATCACCAGAAGAATGATGATACTGATAGTGGACAAATTTTCAGAGTCGTCATCCTTATCAGGGTTGGTTTTCTTCTCTTCCATAGAGCCAAGTTCTACGCCTTCCGTCTGGGTGAATTTGGCATTTAGGTCATATGTACTGTGCTTAACTTGCTGTCGTTTGGCCACAGAAAGATGATTCAGCCCCAGAAAGGCCAAGCCACAGGCTACCATCATTCCAGTCAGAAACCAAAAGAACACTTCAGCAGAGAATTTTGGACCAGGTCCCCAGCTACCTGAGCTGGTGTCATTCGCCGAGGTTTGATTAGTAATATTCACAGGAGCCTGAGTGGGGTCCACACAAGAGGTGTGTGATCCCCCTCCCACACCCTGCGCTAAGGCTACAAGACTTGGCAAAAGGCCACTTAATCCTTCACCAGCGAAGTATGGGCTCATGTATACTGCTCGGAAGATTGCCATATACGGTAGGAACGCGACAGAAGAGGTACAATCTACCGTGGCGAGAAAGAAACACAGAATCAAAAGCGCAGTGCTCCGTTCAGCTCCCGCAATGAAGCTCGTTTCCTTCCAGAAAAACGCCAAAAGCGCACATGCGGCGATTCCAACAAGAACGCTGATGTAAATGGCCGGTATCTCGCGAACTACTCGAGGGAAGAACTTATTTCCCAGAGTAAAAGCCAAAGGCGCTATGTTGGCCAGTTGAATTATAACAGTTAGGTAGGATGGTAGAGACCAACTTTCTGGGATTTCTTGAACTATTATGGGTAACTCGACCCACAGTCCGTTAATCGCGACCCACGAACCAGTGCCGAAAATCACAACGAGCACGTACGTGACAATAGAAATACCAGAAAAATTGTTCTTGATACGGTTCTTTATGCTTTCCCAGGTCATTCTGACAACTTGTAAATTACTATCGGTTCCTTCAGTTTGTCAAGCACTATCTGGTCCAAATCCCTTTCCGGATTTCTTGTTGAATATTTGAAATGCTGTGCCAAGTTTCTCAGCAAACAACCTAGTCGCTCAACAGCCAATCGACTAATATTGTACTTCACGCGCTGCTCGTCACTAAAAGCGTCCTTCACGTGGTGATGCAATATAAGGAGGGGGGGGATGATCGCGACTTCTCTCAATTCGTAGTGCGACCGCGGCCTCGTCGATAGGATCAGCTTCAATCAACTGCAAATAAGACGGTGTCAAGTTTTGAGAGCTCTAAATTGAAATTATATTTTTTTCTAGCAAAAAGACAATTTCATGGAAAAACGTCCATTTTCTATATCTGCGTATTGTGACGTCTTTACCGTCCCTCCCCTCTTTCCTTTCTCATCGTCTCCCTGTTTCCGGGTAACTTGAGCTCCTGGCCCTTACCCAGCGGCTTCGAGTAGGAGAGGTATGTACGTTATAAAACAACAAGGAAAGGTCCTTCGAATTGTCCCTGTCGTCCACTTAAGTAACATACCAAATAAGGGGTACTATACCATGGTAGTGTTTGGGAAATGAGGTCACAAAATATATCGTATCTCACCATTATAAAAAAACCAAAGGATTTATTGATATCTATCGATACTGGGTGTTTAAATGTTGAAAACATGCCGCTTCCTCGTGCTGGCTACATTTTCTGATGAAATAAAGTTGTCCTTTGCATAAGATCTCCGTGGTTATTTTATCTAATGAAAATGTTCCTTTCCACCATAGTATCAAATAGATCTATCACCTTCCTTATGACTGACTCCAAAGAAAAAAACGGATGAGTCATAACAATGATCGACGGAATAATATGAATGATAGTAATCCCTCTCGCATCAGTTTAACTCGTGAATTTTCGGTTGTGTGGGTCACCCACAATGCCTGAATGAGAAAAAAGTAAAGCTGTCGGGGCACACGACAGTTTTCTAATACCGTCGCTGTCAAAACGCTGTTTGGTGCATTTAAAACTCTGTTTTTAGACTCCTGTCCTGTAAAAGAATGTATTAATTGTCAATGTCCTTGGTATAAATGACCTGTGAATGGTTTCGGTAGTTAATTATCTTGTCATACCCGATACTTCGGAAGTCAGAGTTGGCAAATTAATTAACAGGTGAGAGTACCGAGTTCCCTCAGTTGCAACCGTATTTCTTCACCATAGCCCGTAGTATTTGATGAGAACATGGCGATATGTAAATTATAATTTATTTTACATCATACCGTGACAAAAATTACCATTTTTATGGCATTTGACAATTTCACTGAGTTGTTCTAAACCTATTCTCTTTTTATTAAAGACCTATCAGTAAAGGCATCTGACTAAGGAAATACGAATAAAAATAATATTCATCAAGGTCGTCACTGCGACTTATATTCTAATCCGATGGGACACTTCGACAAGGTTTAAATCTAAAGTTAACAGATTCAGCACCGTATATATACATAGAGGAGTGCCTTATTCCCAAGTTGCAACAGTTGAAACTGTCGCTATCAAAAGCTACCTCGTAAAAACCAAGGTACCAAAACAATTAATTGTCCCGGTTATTTCTCATCTATTTTAGGGCACAGTAGAAACGACCGTTGCCTGCTACTTTTCACCATCTCATCATATTCATTCTATCAACTTTTAGCTCATTTGAAAATTACCTAGCTAAGAAAATAATTTTTGAAAACGCTGTTAATGTAATCGATTAAAACAACCTGCGCGTGGTAACAGTAGTTATAATTAACAGGGTAACGCCTCATTCCCTCAGTTGCGCATGCAACAGTCAAAAATTTCTGTATCAAAAGCTACCGCTTCTAAAAAAACACTCTCTGTTAATAAATTTATTGTTTGAGAACGTGGCAATACTTAATCAGTTAATTTTCGCGTTTCTTTCCCGTGTTTCAGGTCATGGTTTCAGGTCAAAAACCAACATTTCCAAATTCCAATTCTAGCTTGGAAAGTGTCTCCAATTAGCGCGAAAGTGCTAAATACATTGACACTTAAATAAAGTAATTATTATTATTATTATTATGGTGAAAACGACCATTTTTGGCGGCATTTTACCATTTAACAGATATAGTTACTTTAACTCTTTTCTCTTTTTATTTACCTAAAGAAGTATCTGGCTAAGGAAATGGGATTTTATATATATTTTAAATGTGTTCCATAAAACGCCTGTCAATGGTCATGGAATAGTTCACTTTCTCATCAGATGGAACACTTTGACAAGAATATGTTTGAACTCAGCTGGCAGGATGAATACTATCAAGGAAATGCCGATATCGATTGGCTTAGTTCCAACCTTTAAAGTAATTTTTATCATAAGCTACCTCATTTTAAACACAATGTTTTATTTATTTTTTTTGGAGAACATGTCGATTAGTAGACAATTCATTTTCGCGGTCTTTTAAGCCATGGTAATATCGACCATCTTTTTGTGACATTTCACCATCTCACCGACTCGATCTCTAACAGGGTAATGCCTGATTAGCTCATTTGCAAAAGTTAAAATTATCGCTATCAGAAGCTACCTCATTTTAAACACAATGTTTTATTGATTTTTTGTGAGAACATGCCGATTAGTAAACAATTTATTTTCGCGATGGTAATATCGGCCATCTTTTTGTGACATTTCACCATCTCTCCGACTCGATCTCTTTAACTCCATTTTCGTTTTTCATATGGCGGCGGGAAGTGAAAATTATCCCCCCTAAATTTATTTATTTATTTATAATTTATTTATTTATTAAATTTATTCTCGTGCGTGCATCATCAAACTCCCACGCTACGCCCCTGATCTGAATAAGAAATATAATTTTAAATAAACCAATGTGTATCAGAATAAAAGATATACTTTTAAAGAAAAAACCTGCCAGTGTTCACCTTAATTAATTTTCTTGTCAGATGAGACGCCTCGACAGTGTACTTAAGCTGGCAGACTCTGAACTGTATAGGGTTGTTCCTACTCTGTTAAAAAAATGTCGCTATGTACACCCTATCTTATTCAATTTAGTGTCTGAAAACATGGTAAGATATAAATAATTAGTTTTCTCGGTTCTTTCTCCTGCTTTTTGGGCCGTGGTAAAAACGACCACTTTGTAGTGACATTTTACCATGAATACCATCTCACCGATTTGTTGACTTTAACTCTGTTTTCGTTTTTTATATGGCTGAGAATTAAAAATTATTTGGCTAAGGAAATACTATTTCAGAAAAACGTATTAATTTCCTTGATTAAAACAGCCTGTTAATAGTTATTTTCCAGACAAGGTTCTACTTGAACTCAGCTGCCAGATTAAGGACCGTTAACAGGGCAACGCCTCATTGGCTCAGCTGCAACAGTTAAAAATGTTTCTACGAATAGCTACCGCTAAAACACTCTCTGTTAATAAATCTACTGTACGATAGCATGGCGATACTTAAACAGTCAATCACTGCGCTTCTTTCTTTTGACATTTGACCATTTCAACGTGACCGAATTAGTCACTTGAACTCTTTTCTTTTCACGGCAGTTAATGTTCTTGAGAAGGTTCTATTTGTACACAGCTGTCAGATTGAGAGGACTGCGTTGGAATCTCACCACTGTCCTAGAAGACATTGAAGACATTGCATTCTTGGCAAGAAGGTATATTTATTTGCAGGAGAAGACAGCACGCCTTAAGTTTTGACATTAGTAAAATGTAAAATTTCTTACCAAATTATGACCATGTTCTTGAACTGCTGAATAGGAACGACCCATTACCGTAGCATACATGCTACGCATACATGCATACATACTTTAATCCCACTTCCTACAGGAGTTTTTTAGTTAACTAACAATATTATGTCATGCTAAATAACCAAATAACAAAGGTAATAAAGACACAATTAAAACTTAGTTACCAGTATATACATTGCAAAAGAAAAAAGTATGGTTTATTTGGATTTACTATTTCCATGTTCAAAGTGATTTGGTCTGCAAATTGAAGTCTTGCATGAAAAACTCTGTTGCCTCCTTGTTAAGGACAACCACAGAATTCTTCGCCTTTCGAATTTCTAGTACATAGAGGGAATGGATGTCTCTAGAAAGAACACCAGTCACCTAAAAGTATATGATTACAAAATTATTGCACTAAGGTGTGAAAACTACTGGTTAGAGGGTCCCCTATACCATTTTACGTGAAACGTGATTGGGGCAATTTATTTTCTCGTGAAACGTGATTTAAGCATTTATTTATTCATGATCGGTGATTCTCATTTCGAGCATCTTTTCATGTGCCTGTGAATGCAACTTTTGATTTAAATGTGACCCGAGAATGATAACTTGAATTAAATGTGATTCGTGAATCACCTTGTTTTGCGTGATTTAATTTTTGGTTATTTTAGTGTGTCACAGGGTCAGCAAATGCTCGTCTTTGTTTTCAAAACTGTGGGTGGGTTTTGAATGTCACTTGAATGTCACAGACAGTACCAGACACTACGTCACCTTTTGCTGTCAGAAGCCCATCAACACTTTAACTGGCTTTTTAAGATTGATAAGACATTTGACAGGCATGAAAGACAGACGCAGTGCGCCATGTGGAAATCGCATTTTTGCTGTCTGCGTTGGCCAATCCTTTCCGGACTTTCGGTGCCTTTTCCTAGTATTTCAAGAAGAACGTGAATTGAAGAGAGATCAAGAGTGTCAAGAATGTCTTTGTACAGTTGTCCACATACGCTAATTGTTAACCTGTCAGTTCTGTCGTGTTAAAGATGTACCTGCAAGGACAGTAAAGGTCTGTAAACAATGTTGGGATTACAATAGAAAAAACTCGAAGAGCCATTGTTGGAGTGTCAGTAACAGCCTAAACAGGTAAGAGTATATTAAATTATTAATCCGTGAAATCGTTTTTTTATGTATACGTGAAATGTGATCACCTTGATTTTTGCGTGAACGTGAAAGAATTTTGGTAATTTTTCGTGACGCGTGAAAAGGCTCAATATTTTTACGTGAATGAATTTTGGAAAGGGGTATAGGGGACCCTCTGGTTACAACTGAGAGCGAACATGACCTCACAGTTAGTTTAAAATCCAGTCACCAGCTAAGCAGATTACGTGTGTTTTAAAACGGGACACAATGTACGGAGATTCCGTGTGATATTTTTTCCATATATATAAATTATACAGATGTATATATGGAATTAGGTAAGCTAAAATACACTCCTCTTTTCAAATACACAAAAATTATCACACTTGTGAAGCAACACGATTATGCTGTGTACAGCAACAGTCAATTCCAGGGAAACATATTCTTACCACGCTTTCATCAACAGAACTTGAAAACTAGTTACTTCCCTCTTCATTCCTTCTCTTCTTCTTTTTTTGAGGGAGATGTGACTTCAGCACAGTTGCTGAAGTCAGTACTGTTCAAGCTTCGGCATAACTTCAAGTGACGCTTACATATAGGCTGACGTGAGTTACTGACCAACGTGATTGCAGATTCATGGTGAAAATAATGCTATTTTTCCGTGACACTGATTTCCCAAACACTACCGTGGTATTGTATATATAGATTTTTGACTGTTTAATACCTCTGTCGAAGGTTTGGCGCGCTTCTAAGTAACCTTACAACTTTGTTGTCTCTAAACTTACCAATGAGTAAGGAAGGAAGAAAGCGAAAAGTAGCTATTATCACTCCGCCAGATATTCGATCTTTGGTGGATCCAAGAACACCGAGTCCAAAGCGATACAGAGAAGAAAATGGCGAGAGCCACGAGACGTGGAACTGCGAGGGTGAATTGGGTAAGTAATACGTGTAGGAGAGTATGTCGTTTTCGAAATCCAGCTGTCGCATCTGCACAGCTGAAAATTGACTTGTTTTTGCATTGTGACAAAGTGTCAAATGTATTCAGTGAAACCATTCAACTCAGAACACGTGCATGCAAAAGTCTGTAAAGTAAGTTGTCTCTTGTAAAGTAAACCTTTAAAACAGTGGATTTAAGTTCAACGGTCAACATTAATATATATATGTTATTTGCCGGCCGGGAGGTCCGTATTGGGAAAAACTGTGCTCAAGACCAAGGGCACAGTTTTTCCAATACGGACCGACCTAGGCCGGCAAATAACGTTTTTATTTTTTTCTCTCTGGAAAATTACTTTATAAGAAATATTTTTGTTGATTTTTTACTGCAGCAGTATCACACCGTGCGCGTGCGTTTGACGTTTCGGTC
>OMLO01002844.1_pt1 | contig 14162 bp, 3 predicted proteins | sample 1674811 | NCBI WGS metagenome assembly OMLO01 (sample SAMN06265003, study PRJEB25207) | coral metagenome | isolation source: Coral host | place: Mexico:La Bocana,Puerto Morelos, Mexico | collected 2008-11-13
AGCCGCCCCAAATACTACACATGTGGTAGTATCTAAGCCATTACCAGAGTGCTCAAACTAGCAAGCTAGTGAGCATGGTGAAGCATCGTGAAGCAGGTCTTCGGCGCATGACATCTTGCTTGCCTGTGTAGAATTGTGGGTAAACTATTTAGGTTTCACAAAAATGTAGCATAGCGAACAAGGTATCTGTTGAAAGATTGCTTACCTCATCAGTTTATTAATGACCTCTAGCATTCAGCAAGAAGTAAAACATTCATCTTGATTATGTATGGATGTCACGAGAATGGGATGTTGCTAAATATTTAGTAGTGACGTATTTCCCGCTGTTTATGATTGGTACCGGCAATCTTAATCAATCGCAACAAATGTTTTTCCTTGAACAGCCGGCTTAACAATCCCTTGTTTTGAATTAATTTTTCCTTTCAGTGCGTTTCCGGGGTTTCCGAGAATTCAACTGACACGAACGCAGATGAAGCGATCTCATTTCAACTGACAATGTTAACAACGATGATAATTTATCCTCGTTAATTTAGCCATATACTGACAAAGTCGACAAAAAGCGACAGTTAACGAGAACTGACCTTTGCTCGCCTTTGAGACACATACTATAATTCCACGTACTGCAATTACCGTATACATTTCGTAGGACAGGCGTTTGGAAAGAAATAAGAGCGTTTTTCATGTGCGATGATGTGGAGCACCTAGGCAAAGGGATCGCCAGAAAAATCACTGTTAACTTTCCAAGAAATCATGGAAGTGTCGCTAGAACTCGGTTTCCATTCCTTGAATAAATAAGATCTAGCGTAATAGTGGAACTTATTTTTCAAACTGCAGGTTTCGCTATGAATTCTGTCTCAGCAAATGTGTGGAAAAAATGTTCGAAAGTGATGTTTTCTTTTGTTCCCAATACTACTATCTGTTTACAGAAATAGGACCGGAAATGCATTGGCTGGATTCTGTGATGGAGTCACGCTCGACACGCTGGACAATGCAGATCAAAGCAGAAGGGAAAAAATAGTTTTTGACTCAAAGAAAATATGATAATTGGGCTCATTGTACAACGCCCATTTTATTATGTTCCTGCTTGCTTTGGAACTTGGCTGCCAGGACATTTCATTTTATCGTAGAAAACGTTTCGGGTTTGAGTTGAAGTGGTTATATGATAGGCGATTATAACCGTCGACACGATCTTCGTAGCAAGTCAACGGAGTTTCATTAACACTGTGTGACAAGCAGAACACGCTATACTGGCCGCACACATTTCGAAAGGTTAGTATAAGGTGAAACTCAGTAATTATGTCCGTAGGCTGGAAAGTTTCGAGATTTTTCCAGCGTCTTTGACAAGCAAAATTGATTTGCTCTATTTAGAAAAGATATATTAAAGATTTAAGCGTTTAGTATTCGAACGAATATTATTACAGCACGCGCAAGTTAACCGGGTTCAATTAGTGCTCTTTGGTCCTTGAAAATGGTGCTAGAAAATGAAAAATCGCCACTTTCTAACCTGTATGTTTAGCTAGATTTTAACTTCCATATCTTCAGTAAAATCAAACAGATTTTACTGGATTTTCGGGCAGGTAAAAAGCCAAACGTTACTATCCGTGCCTCGTGTTTCTTCCGTACTTAAACTCGACTTCCGGTTAAACCCGGAAGATCAGAATTCGCGCAATGAGAAAGGGGTTAGGGAAACTGGGGAATGGGTACGGTTAAGAAAGTGTTATGGACAACGGCATGTGCAACATTGTATATAGTAAGTTAACAGCCAACAAAATGCAATACCCTTTCTTTTTAAGTCTCACCTTAGGTATCAGTTGGAAAAATGAATAATGCTCAGTCTCATTTGTCTCGATGATATTGATTGAACCAATTTGAATGGAGTGGGCTAGGGATGGGCTAGGGATTTGATGCCAGCATTTAGTGACAAGCGATTACCAACAGTTTCCAAAATCCCAGACAAAATGTTGGGACACGAAGCAAGTTCCCTCCTCCCCAAGCTTACAAAGTTGTTAATCAGCTGTTTCTTTTTTTCTTTTTTTTTCTTTTTTTGAAAAAAACGCAACATTTTCAACATTGATTAGAGGGGATAGGGAAAGCGTGATCCAGCTCAAATGTACCATTTACTTTTAGATTATAAGGATTACCAGGATTGCCTGATGAAGATCTGCGGTAGGAATTTCCCTGTGAAAGTAACGCCAGCAATTATCAAGGCGTCGCGATATTTTAGCAGTCATTTTCAGGTCAATGACGGGATTGTAGATATAATAAATATAATTTCGTTGAGCGCAGTGTGAAGACATTTGCACATTAGAATGTAGGTGATAAGTAAACTTGATTTTTGTTTTTCGATAATTAGTGTCGCGTAACAACGCCTTTTTGCTCATGGATTAAGTGGTCATTCAGTGAAAATTCGAAGTCAGGAGGCAGTCCTATCGCACTCACTCACTCACTCTGACTCACTCGATTCTGATTAATTTATTCATTAAACATTTTCCCTCTAAGTATTGTTTTTGTCTAAGAGTGCTCAGTCGTCTTCAGTAGGGTTTTATGACAAGGGGGGACTAGGAAGGTGTAACATTTTGTCGGGCTTCGACAAAACACTGACCCCCTACTAACCCCCTACTGGCCCTCTTACTGACCCCCTTACTGACCCTCTTAAAAATCATCGGGAAAAAAATACAAAGCATTGTACAAATCATGTTCATAAATATCACGTTACCTGAGGTTCCAAGTATGGCGGGCGAGTGTTGCAATGGTATGACATCTATCTTCTTCTTTCGTTACAAGTACAGGTTTCGTTCACGGATAAACGAGCACAAAATAAGTTGAAACATCAAGAACGTGCGATATATTGGCCGTTTTTATACTAGAGACTCGTTACCCGTCTGGACGAGCTTCGGCAAACATTTTGTAATTCGTCCGGTTATCCGTCTCTAGTATAAAGACGGATACGAGACGTGTTACCCGTCTAGACAAGCTTTTATACTTTTCGAAATCCGTCGTTCAAGACGCATTTCGAAAAGTAGCACCTCTCTCGGCTTTTGTTCACCACGCAAATAAAAGCTGGTAGAGGTATTTATGACTCTGGTCATGCATGTATCGGTCACAACAGCACGGTCGGCGAGGTCAACGTCAATCCCGGGAAAACAAAGACAGAGAGTGAGATTGTGTTTAACAGCTAGATGAGGAAATTAAGCTCGTAGCTTTTTTTTCTTGGCTGGAGAATTTGATGATTGCAATTCCATTCGCTTACTCTCCTTGTGGAGTCCAAACTAAGCTTAAGTTCTTGTTAAGTTTTTGCTTTCATTGTATCTTTGTTTTATTTTGTGTACACATATTTGAATTTTGGCTGCATGTGTTGGTGATAAATAATCGGAAGTTCGATTCGAAATCCGTGATTTACTTTGCAAGATTATTTTAAAATAAATGTATTCAAGTTATAAATTCGAATTACCTTATCTTTTAGTTTACAGTATTTTTCTTTTGTATTCTATGCAGTGAAAATTTCTTCACAGATGGTATGATGCAAGTCAACCAACATGTACGATCAAATACAGTCGGAAATATTTTAGAGACAGATGGACAAACTAAGTCCAAGAGACTGTAAAGATTTTCTTTTTAGGAGAGAGATATACTCTACAATTATATCAAGCATAAGCCGGAGATCATTTAAACAAATTGAAGTAATTATGGAGAAGAGAATTCTTGATAGGTTCTTGTCAACGTAAGCATGTTCTGTAATCAATGCAAAAATCTATTAGAACAGACATATCTGCAGTCCTTTTCAAAAATTACTTCAATTGCTGTAACATTAGCAGAAAAAAGTTTCCTCTAAATACTATATACTTTTATTTCCTCTAAACTTGATTATAACAATTATTGTTATTTCACTTGCATACTCTACAGTATGTAGTAACCTTATTATTGTATTAAATCAGGCTGGGGGGCTTCTCCTACAGTTGACTAAAAGTGCACTCTTTTCAAACTGGAGGTAATATATAAGACTAAACAGGGATTTGAAACCCTAATTGATTATTTATCCAAGAAATAAAATCTAGTGGGGCCACATTTGTTTTGTGAAAAGGGTTTCAAGCCAGAAGCTCTATCTTTTATAAAGAGAAGCGTTTCTTGTCAAAACACTATGTTAGATAAGGTTCTGACCTTGGGGCAGAGCATGCTCCTTATATAACACTTTGTTACTTCGCCATCCACATGGACATATTTATATGGTAAAAACCTTATAAATTGTAAATAAAAACATCCCTTTCACTTCAGGTTTAGATTGAAAACAAAACTGCCTGAAATGATTCCTTGTTGAAGGAAATAGTTTTCTATCTATATTTTCCGGCCCGTTTACCAGCAAGCTAAAGTCAAATTGTTTGTTTGATAAAGCTTGAAGTAACCAAGATTTTGCCAATATCTAGGTCCCACTTAAGTGAAATTGGGCACAATCGGGTCTTGGCAGTCTTCGCATTCTCAAGTCGATTATTTTTGCATAATTGTTATACAGCTGTTTCATAATGTCAGTTGAACAAGGATCATAACCAATTTATCTTGACCTAAAATCCATTGCTGATTCATTTAAACGAAAACTGTACAAAGATTATAGCCAACGCCAGTGACTAGGTGTTAATTTTGGACTGACCGGTGAATATAGTGAACTCTAATTTATGTAACAAACTATTGTTATTCTTTGACACTACCTCATGTACAGGTTCGAGCCCTGGCTGGGAACACTGTACTGTTTTTTTTTTTGTTTTTTTTTCGGCAAGACACTTTACTCTCACAGAGCCTCCCTTCATTCAATTGGGTGTATAAATAGGTATAGACTGGTGAATTTAATATTGGGGGTAATCCTGTGATGGACTAGCATCCTATCCAGAGGTAGTAGTAGCTCATATGCAGACAAAACGTCCCCTTTTGAGTTGCTGTTTGCGTCTCTTTCAGATTTAAGGCTTGCATAAAACGTTTCACATGAAAACAACTTGTTTTTCTTTAGAGTTATGAATGTACTGGTGGCATACATTTTAGTTGTGCACGAAGAATCTTTTTTGCCACAGCCGGGCAAAAGTCAACTTGGAATTGGTCTGTTCATCCATGAGCTGACGCAGGGAGCCTTTTATTTATTTATTTATTTATTTTTGTAGCAATTTGCAGTTTATTATACATGTGTTACCTGCATGTTAATGCATGCAATTGCATTAATAACAATTGTTGACTTCATTTCAGAGTTTGTTAGACAGACCACTGACACACTTGATGTTTCAAGAGATGATGGCCTACTTATCTTGTTTGGAACATTGTGTATCTGAGACTCTCTTATTATTTCTTGTCACTGGTCAATTTTTCCTTCCCTCTGTCACAAGTCAGGCATGTCATTATGTGCTTCAGCGGTGTAAGTTCATTTAATGAGTTTTTTTTTTTAATTATTTGCACATCCAAATGGTATTTTTTTTTCTTGAAAGTCAAAATTTTATAAAACTGTTTCCTGAAAAAGAAAACAAGCATGCAACCAAATTATAATTTGAGCTTGACTTTAGCAGATATATATAATTGATTTACCTTTCACTTTCTCTGAAGATGACCCCCGAGTTAGAATTGAATCAAGCCCGCCATCCAACACATTGCCTTTTGGTGTACCGCTTAATCTCACTTGCATTGCATCACAAAACGATGAGCTGCCAGATAAGTATGTATATTTGTCAAGGCCAGTCTACATTCAATGGTTTGGCCCGCAAGGATCACTGAAACTATGCGAGGCAGATTCATCAACAGATGCAACTATGAGGTGCCTTTTAATGGTTCCTGCCCTGACTTTAGGAGAGTTTGGAAACTACACTTGCCAAGCATCCAGTAACCATCGCTGCAGCAGCAAGAGAACTGAAATCTATCCTCACGGTAAGAGAAGAAATAATTTTTAACTAAATATACTATTTTGTGGCATTCTCATTAAATTCATGTAAACTACAGCTACCTTTAATCCAGGCCAGGATCCAATTCGCCCTCTTTATTGTAGTTCCAGCTACAGTGCTTTTTTTTCTTTTTCTTTGTTGACTAAAGAAATGTTTCATTTAGTTTTTTTTCGTACTCAGTTTTCTCAGTTCTTGCCACCATTGGGAATCTCCTTTCCTTAATTGGACTCAGGTGATCACCTGCATTACACTTAACTCTGCCATCTTTGATAGTTAGTTCTGCTACGGAAGGATTTGAACTTTCACCAAACTATTTGTTTATTATGAACAGATCCTTAGGATGCGCTTATGGCCTTTCTTGCCCCGTAGGCACTTACAATTCTGTACATCTATCTTCTGGTATTTTTATTTGATCGTCATCAAACGCGCTAGTAGAATCACGAAGAACTGGAATCCAATGAAAACGGGAGCTTTGACGGAGTAGCGGGTGGAGACCGTTTTGCTTGCTTTGCTCCATTCCATTCCCTTCACGTAGGTAGTGAGTAGTGAGTAGTCTATAGCTAGCACATGTAGCTTTTCTTAGAAGTAGCCATGCCAAAACAAGGAATGATGGCATAACAAACGAGCCCGTAAAGGATCTGCCAGTTTGTGGCAAATGAGTCTATTTGGCTTATTGCCGGTAAAGAACAACAAAATTACTTATTAATGTTCTTTTTTTCACTCTTAAGAGCGTCAAAGTCCAGAGATTGTCCAGCAACCAGTGAACCAAACTGCTGTTCTAGGTTCTAATGTAACCTTCAGCTGTACTGCCACTGGTCATCCCAAGCCAGTGGTCACATGGGAGAAGGACAACGATCTATATTCTTTAGAACTCAACCCAAGGGCAAAGGTGATGACAGATGGTAACAGAAGTCTCAGCATACTGGTATTGATAGGAATCAAGAGTGAAGATTATGGACAATATCATTGTGTTGCGAACAACAATGCTGGAGCAATGGCATCAAGAGGGGCATCCCTATTTCCCGGAAAAGTTGGTAAAGGGATTGTTCCGAAAAATATCTGAACCCTTTTCCCAAACTCACCAACAATTCACGTTTAGTCGCATGGTTTCATTCTAAATTATGGCTTTGTTTTTGTTCCCCCTTAAAGAATTTCCAATGACTTTCCTCAGGGTGGCTGATGATACAAAAATTAAAGTTGCGCTCTCTTGATAATTAGCAACTTGTTTAAAAAAAAAAAAAACTGTATAAAAGCAACCAAAAGACTTTAGTATGTGTTATGTCTCAAATCAGTCACAACATACGTGTGGCTTTACAATCTGATCTATGGATGAGATCGGACATCAGCATATATAGGCGCCGCTGGCAGCCGCTATCCGTCCATTTGCGATCTCACCCAGCACATTAATGAGTGAAATAAGGCCTAACCACAACACCGGGAACTATATGCCCTTCTCTTTGGGACAAGTGTGTGGGTTCGTTTACGTCCCACAGGATTGTGTGAACAGTGAAGGGTTATGAGACGGGCCATACGGTTTATAGTCCTTATCCGAGAAGACTTGAAAGTCTAACCAGTTGTGGATGTAATTACAAAGGCAGCACTTTTCCTCAGTTATTTTAAGACCCTGAGTGTTGGTCCGGCCGGAGTCGGAACTCACGACCTCCCGCGTGACAGTCCGATGCTCAACAGACTGAGCCACCGGTGCGCGGTGTGACTTCGCTTCTTCAGAAACACATTCATTTCTGTTAAATACATTTTCTCAATTCTACAGATACCCAAAGGCCAGAGTTTGTTGACGTTCCAGTTAACCAGACTGCGTCCATCGGGTCCACGGTAACATTCAACTGCACTGTCACTGGTCATCCCAAGCCAACAATAACATGGACGAAGAACAATGAGTTGAATTGGGTACAATCTAGTCAAAGGGCAAATACTATAACAGATAATGACAAGGGTCAAAGTCAGCTGGTAATAACTGGACTGACCAGTGAAGATTATGGAAAATATCAGTGTGTCGCTAACAGCAGCGCTGGAGTAAAGGAATCTCAAGTGGCATTTTTATATCCAGGGACTGTAGGTAAAAACATTATAAAGAATTGAATGCTATTAAATAGAGTGGTGAAAAGCTCGGTTGTAGGAAGCGCTGTGAACATTTCAGCCTAAGACTCATTTAGTTTTCTTTATGGTTCACCATTTGCAAGTGACTGTATTGTTAAAAAAAAAAAAAAAAAAAAAAAAAAAACGCTTGTAGATGTAAAGTGTTTCCACTGTACCTTAATCCCCGTTAAGTATCTTGCCTGTCGGTGTAGAGTGTAGCATTGGCATCACCTAAATTATTGCTATGTAAATACAGATTAGAACCAATGGTCTTATATATTTCTTTTTTCATTATTTTTTGCTTTTAGCGCCCAGTCCATCAGTGCTCAAACTAGCGAGCATTTCAAAAGCGAAGATTTCTGCTATTGTTGCACCCAGTATCATCGTAGTTATCATGATTTGCGGACTTAGCGGCTTTCTGTGCTATCTTCGATCCAGGCGTGTAAGTACTAGTGATTCCATGTGACGTCATCATTTTCCAAAATAAATAACTATCCATCCTTCTGAAGTTTTAGTTTCATAGATGTGAGACCCTCTAATAACTTGGCGTTTAAGAATGAAAGGGTTCCTCATCATGTAATAGAGTACGTAAGAACTTCCAAGTTTGCGCGTTGCGTGACATTGAAATAAAAGCCAGACAATGCCCTCGAAGGATGAGTTATTGCTAAAGGTTTGGCTAACTAAACAGTTCTTACTCAAGTATTTATTTCAATGTATCGGAACTCTATTCTTGGTTTTTTTATGTGACGTCATCATTTTCTAAAACAAAAAATATCAATCTTTGTTAAGTTCTAGTTTTATCATATGTAGGACCCTCTAAAAACTTGACGTTTTGCGACGTTTGAGCCCGACAGGGTTCCTCATTATGTAATAGAGTAAGTTTGTGTGTTGCGTGACATTAAAATGTCAGACTGAAAACGCTCTCGAGCAGGGCAAAAGATGAATTATTGTTCAAGTTTTGGCTAACTAAACAGTTCTTGCCTTAGAAGAAATATTGATTTCGATATTTCGGAGCTCTAGAGTAATATTATTTCGTTTTCATGGCAGAACTCAATGACAGATGTTTCTGGTACTTTACGGCCGCCATGTTGGTTCCCATCTGCATAGGCACCAACATGGCGTCTCCACACAAAGCTCTATATCGACTCTATAAATTTGGGTGGAACACTTTTCCGAATAACGCGCGAATGAATTACCGCACAAATCTAAATCTTGGCGAGGTTGTTTATATATCAATCATCTTTCATATCCCAGTTTCTTGGCGTAACCAGCCATAGTGATAAATTTTCGTTTCGATGGCAAAACGCAATGACAGATGCAGTTTCTGTTACTTTACGGCCGCCATGTTGATGTCTGTCCAAAGGACACCAGCATGGTGTGTCCATACAAAGTTCTATAAATTTGGATGATTACGATGTTTATATTTCGATGGCATGACACCGCAACCTAGCCATAATTGTAAAAAAAAGAAATTTAAAAAAGAAAACTATTTTATCGACGTCGATGGCATTAGTTTCTGGGTCAATGAGGATTTTGTCTTGGTTTACCTGTGTACGACATGTTAGAAACTGAAATCTTTATCTGGCACAACCGTGGTGTAGAAAATTTCATTTCCCGATAAGGATATAGCGGGCGTGTTACCTACTTCGAGTATTAACATCCTATCACCCAGTATTAAAGTTTACCTATAAGGCAACTACTAATAGGTCTTATGCATGATTACGTTACACACCCAAAATTCAAAAACAAGCCTCTTTTTGAGAATTTTTCTCAAACCTCTGGTACGTTCGTCTTGTTTTCACGAGGGTGTTCTTTTCATCTATGCTGCTTTGGGAACTTCTCCACTTTAAAACTCGCAATTTTTAAAAGCGAGGCTTGGTGGTAAAACGTGCTTGTCTGATGTCATCATGCCTGATAACGGCTATTGTGAGATCAGTCTGAAACAAACGATGGCTGATCTAGTTTGCATTAAACTTGATGAAAATTAAGTAGTCTTAAACAATAATGGTAAATAATAAATTCAACGGGCAACGAAGTATTGTTAACAACATTTGAGATCTTTAAAAATGTGATAAAATATTATCTTTTGTAAGTGTTTGATATACGTACCTTCTCCATCAAAGCTAAAACTGAAAGCGAAAAAAAAAAATAAAACAAAATAAAATCAGAAAAAAATTTCCACTAATTAGGTAATATATCCCATCGGAGGCTCTGCTCACACTGTTCAGAAGCATTACCACTAAGCTACTCGGAACTCGTGATCATAAAGCCAGGACATGAAATAAAAAGGTTAATGTTAAAAGGAAGAATCGGATTCCTTTGCGTTTCTCGCTTCTAGCGCGATTTCAAAATCCACAATGTTTTTTTTTTTTCTCTTAGACACGTGATGCGGGGATTCCTTTAACTTCCATTACCTGCATTGAGTCTGTGGAGCGAATATCATTGTCGTGTGAGATTACATCATCTGAGGCAAACAACACGCCGTCACGGGAAGACACCGAGAACATGTTCGATACCGCTGAGGGTCCTGCAGATTCACCAAAACCATTTCAAAAGTCTCAAAAAATACAGTTGCCAGGTGTCGAGATCCACTCTGAAGAACAACTGTTGTTAGGAGAATTAACAGTTGAGATTCCATCTAGACAGTTTCAACAAGCAAGGCAGTTCTGTTCAATAGCAGGCCTTGGAGACACACCTCCACTGAGACCTCAAACGCCCAGAAGAAAAGAGAGTACAAAACACAAAGTGTTATGTTCGGGTGCCGTGGAATCACGGAGCAGGTATCCCAAGCTAGAGAAGTCAGATACCCGCAACAGCAACGACAGTGGTTATGACAGTTCAGAGAGTAGAGAGAACATCCGCATTGACCAAAAGATTGCCAATGAAGGCTGGGAAATCAACTTGAACAGACTTGAAGTCAAAGATGAAGTGCTTGGAGAAGGTCAGTTTGGAATTGTATACAAAGGCCAGTATTGTCGAGAAGATGGAAAGGTCATCGATGTGGCGGTGAAACAATTAAAAGGTGCAACTTAACTTACACTTAGACTTAGCTGAGTAAAAGGCCCTTTGTTTATGCTCTTTGTTTGTGTCAAGTTGCATTTTTTAATGGATAAATCAGAAGTATCCAGACATCATCTATCCTCTGAGAATAACTTGCTAAGTTTCCTTTGGGTCTCGTCTTTTTATTCTACCTGGTGTGTTGCAGGTTAACCTTTCCGAAGTACATCATAATATGATTCATACTTGTAGTTTACGTTTGTATCGTTTCAATTCTTTGTGTAGATAGCACGAGTGAGACCAACAAAGCTGACCTACTTGGTGAAATGCAGATCTTGAAGCAGGCTGGTCGACATCCTAACATCGTCAGCTTAGTTGGGGCGTGCACTCAAGCAGGTAGGTCAAACTGTCAGTTATTCCCTCCAATTAGTCCATACGTTGTCGGTCCGCCCACCAGCCCGCCCGCTCGTGCATCTGTTCGTCCGCCTTCCGCCTGTCTGTCTGTACGGTCTGTCTGTCTGTCTGTTCAAATCCTCGGTCACGCTTTGTAAATAGCCAACTGGTCTGCCTGCCACCAGTTGGTATTTTTAACTATGTTATGTTCATTTGAAATATTTGTTTTCTTTGTTTCAGTGGCATGCCCGTGAACTAGCTGAGCTTAGTGCTTGTAGAGCTAAGTGCATGACCACTATAAAAACATAAATTCATGTCAATTGTCTATCTGTCTGTCTGTCTGTCTGTCTGTCTGTCTGTCTGTCTGTCAGTTAGTCAATGAGCATTTACATCCGCAGGTGATTTAATCAGTCAATTTCAGCTTGTCTGTCTGTCTTTCTATCAGTCACTCATCCTTTCCGTGGGCTGGCCATTCTGTTTTTCCCGTGTGCCAATGTAGAATTAATCACATACATATTTTTACCTCCTTAAGAAAACATCCTTGTGGTCACAGAATTTTATCCGCGTGGTAGCCTTGAAAGTTTGTTGAGGTCTAAACATGCTACTGGTGACGGGAATAAGTATGCGAATCTCAATTGTGAGCTCAATGACCGAGAGCTGTTAAAAATCGCACTGCAGATAGCTTCAGGAATGCAACACTTAGAGGAAAGGAAGGTAGGAGCAGAATAAAATGTGTGAATTGAAGGTTCGTTTTTATGACTTACGCTAACACTTCGTTTTTTGTTTTTTGTTTTTTTTTTTAAATGCATAGTAATGCGAATTTCATGAAGCATCAAATATATTTTTCTCATCAGTGCATTCATCGAGACCTAGCAGCAAGAAATGTTTTTATTGACGATAACAAGGTTGCAAAGGTTGGAGACTTTGGGCTGGCAAGAGACATCTCTGGTGAAGGCATATACACCAAAACCTCCAATGTAAGCATATGTTGCTTAGCTTTTCCTCAGTTTTAATAGGCCTGTAGATTATTACCTTTTCCTCAACGTAATTAGGTCATTTTACATTAGAAAATCTCAATGGGACACGTTTCTTAAACAAGCATGCTCTGTCTGCATGTTGATATGCCTGCGCAAGGGATCATTCCATGTAGAACAAGCGTCAGTTCTGAATATAACGTTAGCGATTTGCATTAGTTGATGGATCGTCATTAATATTCCCCCCTACAGTAGTATGACAAAAGGCTACAATGCAAACATCAGATGTCATTAAATTCTTTAGTACTTAGGCCAAGATTTCTATCCCACAGGGTAAAGTTCCGTGGAGATGGTCTTCTTTAGAATCTTTACGAGATGGGACTTATACATCGCAGAGTGACGTGTAAGTTGCTTTGTGTTACTAACTTAGTTAACGACCATATTTTCCTACGTCCATGTACATGTGTTGCATGTGTTCATGCCACGGTTTCAGAATGCAGCTGCGATTTCTGCGCTTCTCAACGTTAAATCAAACTTTTCTATGGCGACGATTGCACCAACTGTGCGTCTACTGTGCTTTGTTGGTTGATTGACATAAGAAAAAAAATGACTGACCAAACTTCTTATTTAAAGGGTTCTTATGCGATATGCATGTGCTTCTATCCACATTAATTAATAGTTGCAATGTTGCTTGTTTTGGTTTTACAAACCCGGTTTTACATCTTCTAATTTCTCTATTTCGTTTTGTTTAAATTTACTGAAATTATTCGTTCATTTTCTAGTTTGTTTCTTTGTGACTTGTGTATTTTCTAAGAAGGAGGATATGTTTTTCCAGATGAAAATGCTAATCAGGGTTGAATTGTTCTTAATTAATTTCTTAATTGTTCTATGTGCTACGTAATTTGTAGGTGGTCATTTGGCATTGTTTCGTGGGAAATAACTACCTATGGTAAGTATGTAAACATTATATTTTAATGTATTCCATCATAGTAATTGCCAGAGGAGTCTGGACTAGTTATTAGGTGTCTGATTCGCAGTAAATAGATGCTAAGAAACATTATCTGAAACCTGGCAATCGTATAGCTCGGTAATAAGAGAAAAAAACTTCCTTTGTGATCGTGAAATTACATTATATTTTGGAACAATCGCTTATCATTCAAAGCAAACCTCAAACCTCAAACATCATGCACGACAAACTCGGAATCTCCAATTATCAATGAACGGTGAATTTGAACGATCATCGAGTTCAGGGAAAATAGACACACAGGTACAACTCTTTCAATGCAAATAGCACGCTGGCGTGGCTGTTAGGTGTGAGGTTTCTAACGAAACATAACATTTATTTTCTTGATCAGGCGAGTTGCCCTACCCTGGCATAGCAACACCAGCCGCGCTTATAAGTTTTCTCTCTTCGGGAAAACGGATGCCTCGTCCCGATCATTGTACTGAGGAACTGTAAGTTCGCCATTTACTCTTAAGCCATTTCTTTAAACCCTGTTGTTTACGCCGGTGGTTCGCATAAACTTGATGACAGATAAACGGGATTACCAAATAACTTAAAGCGTCACACCCTAGAAGTCACCCCGGGTTCAACGACCTCGTTTAGTTAAATTTTATAGGTGTTCCTGATGAAAACGATTCCTTCTTGCTGAGTTGTCGCTAAATTATGCTATAGTCTGTATGAAGCACGTATTAAAGACCACTCGTTAAGGTCACCGAACACAGTTTTCGCGCGCGATTTTGCTGATGTGATTCAGCGCGCGCACAAGGATTGCAAAAACAAAAATGTCGT
>OMLO01002845.1_pt1 | contig 14158 bp, 17 predicted proteins | sample 1674811 | NCBI WGS metagenome assembly OMLO01 (sample SAMN06265003, study PRJEB25207) | coral metagenome | isolation source: Coral host | place: Mexico:La Bocana,Puerto Morelos, Mexico | collected 2008-11-13
AAGACCAAAGGCAAGGGCAAAGATGGTGGCAAGACCAAAGGCAAGGGCAAGGATGGTGGCACCAAGACCAAAGGCAAAAGGCCACTGGATGAGACCCAGACACGAGAAGGCTACTGGGGATGTTCGAAGTGTCGGTACAGGGGAAGCACGTGCTGCAAAAAAACGGAGTGACTGCTACCAGTAGACCGAGCTATAGCCTCTCCGCCTACCTGATGATGGAGGGCTGCTACTACTGGATTCCCAAACAGAGGCCAAAAAAGTCGCAGCATGGTGCCTTTTTGGTCAGCACTTGATCTTTCGCAACTTCATTTGATATATTTGTCAATGACCACCATCAATAATTTGATTGTAATTTTTTTCAATGTCACTGACTGGCTTTTCACGATCAATGTTGTTGACTCTTACTGATGCTGAGTTGAACTTGATTCTTTTGCTGTCATTGTTTGTTATTGCTATGACAGTCTGAGACGCTTAATTTTCGTTCATCGACCTTCTTTCACTTTGCCGTGAACTGTCGCAATGTCATTGTCACTGGCACGCTTTGCAAAGCTCCTGTATTTTGAACATTCCTGTGATTGATTGTTGTGATGCAAACTCAGATTGATCGTAGACTAGTTTGGTCCAAGTGTCAGCCTCCTGTGCCTATTAAATTATGGCCGGTTCTCGAAGGTCCTCAACAGGCAAGGTCATGTTTGATCACACTCAGCAAATTTTTCTTCCCATTGTTTTTGTGGCCTTTGTGTGACAGGCTCGACGAGGTCTGCGGGTGATGGCACTGACTCCACCATAGAGAGCCTTGGAAAGGGCATGAACAACAGCACCTTGATCGAGCTTACAGAAGCTTGGAACTTCTTGCAGTCGTCATACACTCAGTCATGGGCTGCAGTTTGCCGACTTCTGTTGTTTTTGGCCCCTCCTTCCTGGCTAGGACATTTTTTGGCCCCTTCTCTCAGGCTTGATGAGTTCAAACCGGTTTTCAATGGGATGCCACTGACTTTGGAAGAAGGAGCCAGTGCATCACCAATCGATCTGAAGCTTTTGGAGGATAAGGTGCAGAAGGGTGGCCCGGACAGCTGGCAGCTTGAAGGAGGTGCAAATGCAGCATGGGTGAACCCCTTCTGGGTTTCCCATGAAGTTCCCTGCTTGATCCTTTCTCGCACTGAGATGATGTTGAAGACTGACTGTTCTGTGCCAATTAATTTCATGGCTTGTCAAGTCAATTTGCTTCCATGGAACTACAAACGTGCACTAAGCAGTCAATTGTTGCTAAGGAAGAACGCGATTCACTTCCTCATGGGAGGTCGCTACATGAAGCCTGCCGGAATTGAAATCAGTGTTGTGGTCAACTCTGTCTCTGACTTGGCAGATTTGGGGAAGAGTGTGCTGAAAAGGGTTTCTCCGGAGGAGGATCATTGGTCTTTCCTGCTGAGTACCTACAGGGACGTTCGCCAGGAGAAACACATTGAAGCGCCTTGGCTTGCATTTGTTTTGGTTAAGATCTTCATGGTAATTTGCACCCTGTCAGCCTGTCAGTGGAATTATTGTGGTTCAAATAAAACTGTCACTGGCATCATAACATAATGATTGTAATTAAACTTAATTTTCATTGACCAGAGAAGTGTCATATGGCTGTCCCATTGGCATATGTTGTCACAAACCATGTCTTGAATCAATATAATCCATTCATTGAATTGTTAAAGAACCGCTGATTGGCATATTTAACTGTCATTGGAATATTATTATTAGCTGTGCATATGTTGGCATTCGGTGGAATTCCGGTAAATCGCTCCATTCAACATCATGTCACTGTCATTATTATTAAATTATCCTTGACTTATTATAGGTCATCAACTGTCCTTGACAATGTCATTGACTGTCCTTGACTGTCAGTGAGTAGGTCCTCAAGCTTTTTTTTCATTGTCATCGACTGTCATTGACTTGTAATTAACTTTCGTTTGAGTGTAACTTGCTGCCATTGAAATTGCTGTCGCTGACCGGTGCATGTTGCTTTGCATGGGTTCCCAGCCCTTGTTTCCCTTGGCAGGAGTGGGTGAAGGCGTGGCGAGGAAGCAAGATCAAGTTCTTCTACATCCCGACCGCTGCCTTAGCTTCCCAAGGATTTTGGAAGGCAGCCGAACTGCGAGAAACCATTGGCGAGGACTGCAGGAAACATCAATTTGGAGTCAGATCCCTGTGGATAGATAATACCTCGTTGGTCAATTTATTTCACTAGTTCTGCAATTAATTGTGTGAGCATGTGACTGTACATGTAAGAGCCGTTCAGGGACCCCCCCTGCTCATTTCCAGGAATATGAGGCTTGCTATTATGGGACTGCTTGGAGCTTAGATCCAAGTTCCAGTTTGTTCAACACATGTTTTCGAAGTCGTGTCATGCAATGAAGTGTCATGCAATGACAGGTCCAAAGGATCTACCAGGCCATGAATGTGAAGAAGATGTTAGAGGAGCAGCTTGGTCGGAAGATCCCGACAGATGAGTTGTGTGCGGCCTACAAGAAGAATCTTCGGATCACCTCTGGAGAAGAAGTTGGCATCAACTTCCTCAACCAGGCTGTGCAAGTCTATAAGGTGATCCTTGGAAACCCCAAACTGCAACTTGGCTTGAATATTTATGTTCCGTGGTTGTGAAGTCCAAGGGATCTGTTAATTTACAAAAACCATTGTTTTTAATTTGTGTTTTCAAAATTAATTTAATTAATAAAAGGAAAACGGAATCCATACCGCCATGCAGGAGAAGCCTTGCAATGTTGGGGGAGGACACCTTCGGCAAGCGGAACCCGCTAAACTCTTGCAACAAGTACAGTGACCTGATCAAGTGCAGCAAGTCTGATGTGGGGGTTTTGAACTTCGTCATGAACACTGTCTTCGACATCGTCCTGAACAATCCCAGCAGTGGGGAAGCCATGTCGTGGAGCTGGTTGACGGGAGGGAAAGCTTCCGCAAAAGGGTGGGAGTTTCTTGAAAATGGGTTTGTTTGTTTGTTTGTGTGTTTGTTTGTTGGTTCGTTGGTTTGTTGGCTTGTTGGTTTGTTGGTTTGTTGGCTTGTTGGTTTGTCGGTTTCTTTGGTTTGGTTTGTTCTTTTGTTTAATTGTTGTTTGTTTGTTTGTTTGTTTGTTGGTTCGTTGGTTTGTTGGCTTGTTGGTTTGTTGGTTTCTTTGGTTTGGTTTGTTCTTTTGTTTAATTGTTGTTTGTTTGTTTGTTTCTTTGTTTGTTTGTTTGTTTGTTTGTTTGTTAAAGCTTTTTTTGTGTTAATTAATTCAATTTGTTAGGTTTATTTGTTTGAAGTTTGTAAGTCTGATGATTAGTTAGTTGTTCAGTGGTCATTTATTCTTTTGTCATGTTTTGTTCTAAAGCAGGCTGAAATCAGCTGCCCTGTCAGGATGTACCATGTTTGGGCGTGGAAGTATGCACAGCTGCCGAAGCTCATGGCCAAGATCCGCCTGATCATCTCAACGGAAGAAGCGGACAAGGTGCAGGCCTCCCTGGCCGATCACTGTGCCCGACGCTTTCACTATGGTGGAGGCAAGGCATTTTGTGAGAGGACGGTCAATGGCACAGGCCCCTTGACCTTGACTTATTATGAGTATTATTGATTTGTCATCGGCTTGGGACACATGACAGCAGTCAACTGCTATTTAATTCAATCTATAATAACTTCACTGTTTAATTCAATCTAAAATAACTTCACTGACTAGTACCAGTAACTGTCAGTCACTGACTGGTAATTCTCACAACTGTCACTGACACTGACTACATGAATTAATTTAGGTGGATTTTTCTTCATGCCTTGAGGTACTGAGGAGCCTGACACGACTTGGCTGGCCACTTTGAGTGAAACTGGTAGGCAAGCAGCCTACTTTGCAGAAGAAATCATCTACGGAACAAAGTATGACACGGAGATCAAGATGAAGGTGAGGTGGAACCAAACCATCTTGGAGCTGCTGGAGCACGAGAAGATCAGTGAAATTTGGAGCACGATCAGCTCCGACGGTGCCACTGGACCTGGAGCAAAAGAAGAAGAAGTGCTCCAACAAGATGGCCAGCCAGACGAAGTCGACATGAGCCTGGACGCACTTAGTGAGGCTTTGCAGCAGAAAGGCTACGATGAGCTTGACAACAAGGAGAAGCTAACCAAGAACATTGATGCTGACCAGCTTGTGACATTTCAGCACAGGGCAGTCTCCACCGTCAACTCGATGCTGGTGACCGTGGATGGGTCCAAGTCTGTGCCAGAGCTCTATGAAGCCTTCAAGTCCTTGCCGTTGGCCAAGGTGAAAGGGCAATCGAATGGGTCATTCCTTGTGTGGTACGACGTGCAGTCCTCCGGCGAACAGCTCAAGGACGGCCGCAGGAGCATGACTCCGTTTAGAAAAGAGCACATGGAGAAGGTTGTTTTCGCCCTGATAGCGGCAAGGGGAGAAGAAGCTGACGTGACCGACTGGAACGACAAGGACGTTGCTTCAAAACTTCCTGAACCTGACCGATGTGACGTGCACCTTGGCTTGTCAATTTAACTGTTTTTGTTTCATGTTTTTTTCAGGGCCGTGTCATTGTGTAAGTAAATCATTGTTTTGCCTTTGATTAAATGACATTTAATTTAAATATGCTGAAGTGAAGTCTTATGTTGAATACATTTGCAGAATTTGCAGTGAGGTTCGTCTTCTCTGATAGCGGAAGAGATGCCTTGCAGCAGGAGTTCCGCAGGACAGCCAAATCGGTGGGGTTGCAGTGCAAAGACCTGACGGTGATCTACAGTGAAGACTCCCTGCGAGAACACCGAAAGGCAAGGTCTCTCACTGGGCAGTCCCAAGACAGAAGCGTGACCTGCTTGGCTATTCCAGTCAACTATTATTATTCCAGTTTTCATTTTTAATATATAACTTTCGAAACACCAGTTTCAGTAAGACCATGATACTTATTCTATAACTGAAACTGTCTGAAGTCATGGAAGATATTGGAATTATAGCCGCCTGTTCAGTAATTGAGTTCAGCCAACAGTTCAGTGAACATATTTGAAGGCCATCGAGAAATTACTTTTTTTTGTCATTGACTGATTGTAAATGACTATAATACTAATCAAATGTTACATTGAAGCTAGCAGGCACTGTGACTGTCATCACAGTGTCAGTACAGGGTCATTGACTACAGTTGATTCTATAGTCAAAGATCATCAGCTATCATCAACTGAGGTGATGGTGTTGAAGCAAAAAGAGACTTTCACATGTGCATCTGTGAGCTATGATGCACTTGCAAGCATCATTGGGTACAGACCAAATCTGCACACCGATGGGACCACCGCCGGAGACTCCATTTTCCCTGTGCAGAAGTCTTCATTGAAAGATTGCCCCAGACTGGCTTCCACTGAAAAGCATGCCATGCTGGGCCCTGCGTTCCGTGTGAGCCACTTGCCAATAAACTATTTTTGGTGATTTCCAATCATTTAGATTTACTTTCTCAACCATAATGGTTCCCACCCACCCCAACCCACCCTTCTGCAAAATGACTTGCCACTCAACTAAGGTGACCCGAGCAGGACTTCATCAAACTCACGAGGGAAAGAGGTGAGTGGGCAGTCAGAGCCCATGAACTGGGGGGTGCACCATGGAACTGTATGTGAGGAGCTTGTGCATCGGTTCCGGGCGAAAGCGGTCTGCCTTCTCACAGGATCATGCCCGACAGTAGCTATGGCAATTATCGGACAGAAAGTCCCATGTGCCGTGGTATGCCCCTTGGCTGATTTTTGTCACCTCAAAAACAAAAACCAAATCCTCAAAAACCATGCATGGCATGACCGTCATGGAATGATTTAAATGCACATGAATCGACTTGATCGAAATTCATCATGGTGGCTCACACGTGGTAGTTATTGTCATAATTGTCTTAGCACTTAGGCACTTGTTGAAATTGGCAATATAATTTCATTCGGTCCATTCTCTGTTTTGACGTCATGATGCACTTAAACTCGGAAGTTTTGACTGTTCATTAAGTCTAACATTGGCTTAAGTCAGTGACAACTTTGCGTAGGCTACTCAGACAGCCACATGAAGTGGTACAGGGAACAATGTGTGAAGATCATGTGGAAGCTCTTCATTGACGCAAACAGCCAGTTCTTTCAGTCGTCTTTGCTTGAGTTGGTCAAGGGTGATGGTGATTCAGTGAATGAGGACATGGATGAGGTTGACGATCCTAAAGCGGTCAAGAAACGAGCGCGTGAGGCTAAACAAAAAGAGAAGGCTATGAAGCCAAAGCCCCGAGGAAGAGGGCGAGGAAAAGGAAGAGGACGAGGCAAGGCAGGGGACAGGACAGTTTCAATTCAATCGCTTGACAGTCAGCATTAAGTCTGTGTTTGTGTCAGCCAGCACATCGTCGCCATTTTAAGGCAAAAAAGCAAAGACCACCGCTGATGAGGACGGAGAGGATGCTGAGGCAGGGTTGCGGTGCAAGGTGCATTCCTTTTCATTTTAGTTCAGTTCTGTTCTTTTCAATTCAGTTCATGTCAGGCCATGGAGGAAGAGGATGAGGAGTCTCCTGAAGAAGAAGATGACTAGACTGCAGATTCAAGGTGCAAATCTGTCAATGACTGCAGGGTGCCGTCATTGACCTGGCTGAATCACGATGTGGTAGGTTATTTCAGTGATACAAAAAATGATTTAGATGAAACAGTATTAGTATTGTGACCAAAATAGACTAGAAGACCTGTTTTGTTACATGTTTGGCTGATGTACCTGCCAGAGCTGCCACTGTGAGAAAACACTGTGGCTCCCAAGTCATTGGCAAAGTGTATCCCGAGAGTTTTGATTGGCCTCAAGATTTCAGGGAACTGTTACTGCGTTATTGACAGAATTATTGTCGGGTTTCAGCAGTTTGATTCAACTTCAATTGATTGGTTCAAATCTCAATGCCCCTGATTCTTCACTGGCTTTTGCTTCTGTCATTGGCTGAGCCGCCAGTGCTGCCATTGTGACAAACACTTTGGCTAGCAGGCTTGTAGGTGGTTAAAGGCAATTTTGTCAATCATGACTTCCACAACTTTAGCAGCGCCTTGTGCAAAAAACATTGACAATAATAATTGTGTTGTCATCAAATTGTCGTTGATTGTCACTGACTGTCATTGACAGTGAAACCATGGCTCTTGATTGCAGTATAGTCTTCATAAAGTGGCCATTTGGGTTCAGGATTTGACTCCCAGCACAGTAAAACATGAGTGACCTGGACATTGAAGAGGATCCATTCACCCATTCCGAGGAGTTTATGGAGCAGTTGCTCTGTACGCAAATGGACAGGCTCAGTGGCATGGCTCGTCTTGAAACGTCTGAACCCAAATTTCAAAGTCATAACGCTTTGAAGTGACGCTTATGACGCTTTGAAGTCATCAATTTATGAACCAAAGTCGTGAGTTTGCAGTCAGTTCCAAGGCTTGAATATGTGGTTTCCTTGCTTTCCAAGAATGACAACATTCCGAGCTGGATGTTTCGAGAACCAAACTGGAAACTTATTTGCAATATTCTGCCGTCTCCTTGTCATTGAATCTTGTCGTAGAACGAGTCCCACTGATTATTGGTCAAACAGTGTCGTCCTCAGCAACTTCAGCTCTCCCAAAACAGCCAAGGTCTGCGGAGTTCAAAGTCCCAGCGATGGATCGAAGGTGGTCTGCTACCCTGATGTGGCTTGGAAGACATCCTTCAGAGCTTGTGGCAAAGTTTTCTTTGCATCCCCGGTTTGCCAATACACCCTGGAAGATTAACATGGAACCTACAAATCACCCATTTAGAAAGGAAAATGATCTTCCAAACCTCCATGATTATGGTCCATGTTAATCTTCCAGGGTGTAGACTTTTGGTCCCTTTCAGGATTGTCTGGCAAAGAATGGAAAGCCAAATGGAAAAGCTCATTGAAGAGGCGGCTTGCAAGTTCGAATCTCTTGAAGAGGCGGTGGAAGCCCTGAACCAAAAGAATCTCAAGGACTGAGAGGCTGCACAGAGCTTGATGATGAAATGACAAAGCATTATTCTTTGGTCAATCGTCGGTTCACTTGTTGAAGGACATTAAATACTGCTCCTGCAATGCCGCCCCTTTGCACGGATACATGTGCAAGATTGAGCCCTATGAAACATCCGGCTGTCTTTTCTTCCGTTCAGTTGATGAAATCAGCTGGAGGATTGACGGATGGGTAGTTCTAGTTTTGAACCCAGACTGCCGTGTCGATGAGCAATGAATGCCACTGACTGGACTCAAAACAATGATTCTTGCCAACTGACTGTTTGCCAAGGTTTCGTCATTGACTCCCTGCAACATGCTGATCAATCAGTCGTGTTAAGTTATCACTTTGTCAACTTTTGTCAGTTGCTCAAAACAACACCTGTCGGTCTTGTTGTGTGTCATTGACCTGCAAGAAGTGGAGCCATGGCAGCCAAGAATGAAATGCCAGAAATGTTATCCTATCTTGCTCATGAAAAGATTTGCCTGAGCTGTTACATGGTATACTTCGAGAAATATTTGAGCAAGACTCTTGGCCTTGCACATAAACTGTTCCAGTGGCATGAAATCATGCTTTTGAATCACTGGCTATGTGGCATGAAGTTCACATGTTCTCGTTGATCAAGGACCGACTGCCAAAACCTGAACCTGATCTGCCTTGACTGTGATTGTGACCGGTTGTCATCGCAGGAAATCATTGCATGGAAGTCAGAAAACGGTAGCCAGGAGTCAGGAACAGAAGAAGCTGAGACCAGTCAGGGGTCAAAAGCAAACCAGGGACATGACTATGTCATAGTTCATTGAACTTTTGAGCAGCTTGAAGTTGCTTTTGACAAATTCAAAATTATTACCGGGCGCGCAGATTTAACCACACAAACATGTGGTTTGGTGTTGCACGCTTCAACCAACAGCCAAGAAGAAAAATATGAAATAATAATGCTGTTTGAGCTTTTATCAGTGACACAGTATTTGTGCAGGCTTTTATTTTGTCAGTGAAACAGTTTGCAGTTCACCTCAGCTGTCTCCTGAAGCATAGGATGATTTGCAAGTGAAACTTATTTGCTGGCAGTGAAACTGTGCAATCATGGTTACCAGTTCCCTAGACTCAAATTGTTCATGTCATGGCATGACAGGACCAGGCGGACTCACCCAGCGCAGGGTTTCCTTCACCATGTGGCTGATGGTTTGAATCTTCGATGCAATTTTCAAACTTCATTTGGTAGACGAGTCATTGATAGTCTGGATCAAAACAATGATTCAAAGCAATGATGGCTTGTTTAAATTCTTGCCCTTGTCAAGCTGTTATTGTCATGGAGTTGTTTCTTTGTGTCCCGAGGATGGCCAAGATGTCGCCTAAGGCGACCAGTGCAAAGCAGTGTGGAATCCACAGAAAGCCATTGGGACAGCATTATTGCCAGGTATTGCCAGGTTTGCTGCCGTTATTGGGACAAAATTTATTTGCAGACGAATAATTAGCCTAAGCCAAAACATTGAAATAATAAAGATGCATAATTTCAATACCCTTGATGATTTACCTTCCTTTGGATTTTACTTAACATTGTTACTGTTACTGTTGTAGGTTGGTTGGGCAGGGTCTCAATCATGTGGTTGGGACATCAAAACTTGTTGCCAATTTTTGGCTCAAGTTTTGACTCCTACCTTTCAACCCTTTTGTCATGCCCCCTCTTGCAGTGCCGGTAGTGGCACAACTGCGGGTGCTGGGACGAAAGTGGGAGGAACTACACCCTTTCACAGATCCTGGGACTCTGGATCGCGCTACGAGACTGGGTTGTATCAAGGCCAGGGCGGCCTTTTGGCTGGCACATCACCTGACCGAGTTGTCTCCATCGGCTCCATTGGCGGGTATTTGTTCTACCTGTGGGCAGGGTACGTTCTCGTGGTGCGAAGGGTGTTACCGCAGAATTGGTGAAGAAAGCGGCCGAGTTTTCTCGGCTGTTTGCCAGCATTGCGACAAGGAACAACTAGTTTGCCCCTGCTGCCAGGCAGCAGGGGTGACGTGGGAAGCAGGCCACGAAACATACCTTGCAGATCATGGCCTCCAGGAAGAATACCAGGAGGGGGTGGAGATCACCCCTGAGGATGGCGGACCACCCCAACGTGTTACTTTCGCCGAGCTCGGGCGGCGGCTTGGTAGATCCCCGGAGGAGCTCAAGGCTGAGATCCTTGGAGCCCTTGGTGGCGGAGGATGCACAGACCCCAGTGATCCATGATGGGCCCAATGAAAGCACACTCTGCAAAGATGTGAAGCTAGCTGGAATCCGTATCGGCTGCGGTGGCCTTGCCTACGGCCTGGGATTCTGGAGAGTTGCTACGCTCTTGAAGGCCCAAAAGTTAAAATTATCGGCGTGCACAGGCGGGATGACAACAGGCAAGGAGATCTCTAATCGGCTTTGGCTAAGGCCGCTAAGGAAGCTCCCTGCTTTTTGTCATCCCTTCTTTGACCCCCAAACAAAGATTATTGGATGCTGTGTGAACTGACCAACAAGGGATGACAAAAGGCAAGAAGATCTCCAATCAAAGTTTGGTAAGCGATCTTCTTGCCTTTTGTCATCCTTTTTTTTGACTTTTAACTGACAACTGCTTGCCTGGGCCCTGAAAGATTGACCTGTGTTTTAATTTAACCTGATTCCGTGAGTCCTCCGTTGGGTTGAATTTGACAATTGTCCGAGCATATCGCCGACACTGTACAGCTAACTAGCACTTAGCCTCTTAGTAGCCCATGTCATTGTTTAACAAGCTTTTTTCCAAGCACTCCTGGAGGCCAAACAAAAATTCTTGGCAGAGCAATCGCTTCTTCTGGGAATGAGCTTCTTCTAGTGGTCAAACGGCAACTGAAATTTCATTTGGTCTCAGAACTTGTGGCTCCACAGCTGAATCATCTGTGGTGTTACCTGTCCTGGGTGTGAACCTTTTGAATTTTGGTGGACTATTAAATTTGCCATCATCGTCATGGCAGCCAAAGTGCGGTGTGAGCAAAAATGAAGGACATGCAGCCAAGCCGAAGGAGTGAATTTGGAAATCAGAAGGGGTTGAATGGTTGGATTTAAGTGACTTGACTGACTGCAGTGAGTGCCAGGTGTGCTGTTGTGTTTCCACATGCCAGCGCCATGCTACCCAGGTTTGGATACCAACATCATTATTGCATTTTTGCTTTGGCAACCTCAGCAAGGTCCGCCACTTGACTGAAATTATTCATGTAACTGGACTGAAATGATTCATGACGACTCATGACTTGATACAAAAAGAGCTAGTCTAGAGCTCTTAACACTGGACACTTGGACACTTCACTTCACTTTCAGAAAACCAAAAAATGTATGTCACTGACCATCCCCAAACATCACTGACCATCCCTAAACATCACTGACCATCCCTAAACATCACTGACCGTCCCTGGATGTCCCTGACTGCCTTTGTTGACTGCCTCTTATTTATAATTAATTATTATTGTACAATTTAAGTTTGACAACATATCATCACTACTAGGCACTTCACTTCACTTCACTTCACTTTCAAAAACCCAAAAAATGTTTGTCACTGACCATCCCTAAACGTCACTGACCATCCCAAACATCACTGACCATCCCTAAATGTCACCGACTGCCATCCTTGGATATCACTGACTGCCTATCATGAACAATCAATGTATGGACAGGTTTGCTTAAAACACAGTGCAGGATGATATGTTTTGCCAATGCATCTATGTCCCTTGCCATTGAATCTGGATTTTGCTCTCATGAGTTAGATGTGGATTTGCTGAGGTAGAATTTTGACTACGTCCGACAGCTATGGCAACAAAGGACGGGTGCCACGCTGCCAGCATATTCCTCCAGACCGCTGTTGACTTTGAAAGCTTGATGGTTCCATGTTCCATTGGGTCACGTCATTGACTTATTAAGTTAAAGTTAGTTAGTAGTCGTATGTAAAAAGCTTGCTGTCATTGACATTGACTTTCATGATGAATTGTCGTCACTGTTTTTTTGAAACCTTAGCCCTTAGCGTCATCAGCAAACTTACACTCCTGCTGCGTTTCAACATGCACATTTGACTTTTCGTGGTGTGCTTTGCGCTCTGCCAGATTTAATTTGCTTGAAGTCTTGCATTTGATTTCTGATTCTGACTCACAGCTCATTACATTCTCCCACTGGATTCAATCAATGTTCATGTCTCTTAAGTCTGAAACTAATAGGTTCTTCATTGGCAGCATGTGATCGCTCCCGCCCTGCTTGGTTCTGAAGCATGTCGTGGAAAGGCCACCGGTATTTTATATCATTTGACTGTGACATTGATAGAGCAACAGCCGTACTACCAAGTACTACCGAGTACTACTCCGTACTACAACGACTTACTACAATGTACGACAATTTCTCCAAAGTACTTTACTCCGTACTGCCGGACCCTTTTCCCAATTCGGAATTACTTGACACGCCGTGCCGTGGCAATGGTTGATCGTCGAGTGAAAGTGTTCAAGTACGTACACGAAGGCAGTGGCAGGGAACATGAGTGGCTAGCATTGAGCGAGACCGGGGAAATTGGCTACAGGTCGCAGAATAAGGCCGGGGCGTTGGTGTGGAGCGGTTTGCACGGCCGCTGGTCCAATGTTCCTGAACACATTATCAGCCTCAGAAATTTCAGTTGGCGTGGAAGTCAAAGCCGCCGCTTGCACGACTTAGAGTTTGTCCAGTGCCCCCATGGAGGCCAGGTGCATTAAATATTTGTCGTCATTTTTTGATTTTAATTTCATCGACCTTTTGATTGAGTTTTGATTTAGATTTGAACTTGACTTAGTGAGTTTTGATTTAGATTTTGAACTGGCAGCAGCAGGCGGTCACTATGTCAGCGAAGAAGGTGATCAAAGGAGATCCATTTTCTACATTCATGAGGACAAGCTCTCCAACTTTCTGACCTTTGAAACCCCACGTTGGGGCTCTGATGCTATCATGAATGTTGCGCTCAGGCTGGCCAGGCCGCCTGATCAAATGCCAGGATGCCAATGCTGCTCGGTGCACAGGATGCTGATCAGGGATGCTGGTGCACAGGATGCTGCTCGGAGCCCAACTGCCAAGCCTGCAGAAGAGCCACAAAAGGAGCAGGAAGCAACTGCCAAGCCTGCAGAAGAGCCACAAAAGGAGCAGGAAGCAACTGCCAAGCCTGCAGAAGAGCCACAAAAGAGCCACAAAAAGAGCCACAAGATAGATACAGAGAGCCACCAAAAGGACCAGGAGCCACAGGAGAAGGATGAGGGCGACGGTGGCTTCTATGATGGGATGCCTTCAACGACGGTGACGACAGTGGCAGATCATGGGATTTCCACCGCCGAACCGTGGTTTCTGTGCGATGGCTCCGGTGCTTCTTCTTCAGTGTACGTCGACTTGTGAGCCATTTTTGATGACTTTTGGCCGTGAGCCAGTCAGGATTGCTTGCTTTTCAGCAGCTGTAATCGGCTATGGTGGTTCATTGATGGACCGACCTTGATGCCTCTTTTAAATTTAGCCTACTACTGAAATCGTGTCTCATCATTTCGGGCACCACCTGTGCCACCTTTACTGGTGATCATTCATGGGGCAAAGCGAGTGAAAAAATGTATGCCTGCAAAATCATTCAAGATTGCCAATGTTTTGATTCAGCGCCTAATCAGGCTAGGGCAAACTTTTTAAACGTGCAACAGTTATATTTGCAAACAATGATTGCAAGTGCAACAGTTTTTGCAAACGATCACTGATGATTACAAGTGCAACAGTTTTTGCAAACGATGATTTCATTCATCATGACTCCTGGATCGACCCTTTGCGCAGGACAAAAGCCTTGAGTTCCTCTCCAGCTTCGTCTCCAGCTGCTGATTAATTAATTGTGCTCATGGTTTATTTTGCTAACAATTTTGTATGACCCCTGGATCGACCATTTGCGCAGGACTAAAGCCTTGAGCGCTCCTCCGGCTGACATACTGTATTATAATTTGTTTGGAAAAAATACCGGTGTCAGTGCAGATTCAAAGTTTCATGGGTGCAGATTCAGAGTTTCATGGATGTGAGAAATGATCCAGTTTGATATCAGTGACATGTTTGTGAGAGGTAGACTTCAAACTTTGATGTCAGTGACATGTGTGTATTCATAGTATTTTTTCAGTTCGATTCTGTACCCCCAC
>OMLO01002846.1_pt1 | contig 14156 bp, 6 predicted proteins | sample 1674811 | NCBI WGS metagenome assembly OMLO01 (sample SAMN06265003, study PRJEB25207) | coral metagenome | isolation source: Coral host | place: Mexico:La Bocana,Puerto Morelos, Mexico | collected 2008-11-13
AAAAATCGACTTGGCTAGTTTCACTTAAAAGCAAGAAACGAGTTCGTTTAGTGATCTACGCCTAATCGTTCTGTAGCCCATTTACACCGTCGTGTAACTGCAGCAGTCTGTCGTAGAGAATCAAACGTTCTATCGTTGACCAAGTGAGCTATTTTGTTTATGTAAAAATCTACTTATCTAGTTTATTTGCAAGCGAGAAACGAGTGCATTTGGTGATCTTCCCCTAATCGACCCTACTTTAATTTCTCTATTCTCGTAACTCTTAAGTGCAAGGTTTTCTAAGTATGGCAATGTGAGAGGTTCAAGTCGACACTTAACACCAGTTGCTTTGTAAACTAGAACAATTCTCCATATTATGGCTTGTGCGATTTCCAGGATACATCGAAATGTCTAGATCTTAAGCTGGAAAACTAAGTCGAGTTCAACAAATTTCCCACTTCATGTCGCTCTATCATCATTTGAAAATGATCAATTCTATCGGCGTAACTGTTAAAAATACAATACTAAAAAGCAAGAAATTCAGCCATCGCTTCAAGTGCCTCGCATGCAAAGAAAAACAACAAAAAAAAAGTACTCGGGTGTGTATAAATTCGTCTTTGTGGGCAATACCGAGTGCGTTATTGAGCAGAGAAACGAACTTTTATTGAAAACAAGAAGGTGAGAATATGGCGCGTGAAACACAAAACAACAAATGAAAATTCACGGCGGGAGTAAACCCAAAATAAGAGCACGGTGTGCGAAATTAAAATTGCCTTTACCACATCAGCACGTATCACAGTCGAGTGTTTGCTCTTACAAAGTTGTGATCCTAAATGTAAATAAAAAACAGCTTCGATATTACCTGTAATATTAATGTCAACTGGATGGTGCCATCGCTCTAATGAGTAAATTTATTGTATGCAAAAATGCTTTAATAGAAATGATAATTTTTCTTCCATTATTGTCTTTCAATAACATGTTAGTAGAACTTTTTTCGTGCTTTTATTTTTGTCTTTTTGTTGCTCGATTCTGGTAACGTGCGGTTTTAAATTACTTTAAAAGACATAAAGCTGAAACGTGCTCATTGAGCAAAACTCATTTTATAATTACATCGCTAAATTAAAACCAACTTGAAACATGCTGCAGCTTCCATAGCAACCCATATGGCCGTCACAAATGCAGGCTGTGTTGAATTAATTTGCACTTCAGCTATTTTTGAAATCCGCTTCCAACGGAGAGAAACGAATGGCAAGTTATTGGCAAAAAAACCATGCTATGACATTATAGCATGGACGCTTTTGTGCCGTGGCGTAGACGTAATGTGTTTGAAGGGGACAAAATCAAACGTCAGCTGGTTGTGGTAAACAGACTGATGGGCGTGGCTTGAAGAGTTTGACACGCGCGACACATCTGCTTGATGCGCGGTAACGCATGAAGCACAATAACCTTCAAATTTGTAATTGCTTCAAATTAGTTCTTAAGGATAGCCAATCACAAGACACTTAGGCACAACAATGTGCTAGGGTTGAAGGACACAAACACAAGCATAGAAAACTACGGCTGCTGGCAAAATTACGCGCCAAACGGAATCCATTCAAAGTGATTTGCGGCTGGCAAATATGATCGAAGCGGCGCTATGAAAACGCAAAATCTTCGAACGATCCTGCTAACGATATGCTGTGTGTCGTATCTTTTGGTCGGCGCAGCGATTTTCAGCGCCTTGGAATACGACGAGGACCAAGAAATGCGTAAAAACATGACAATCCTCCACAAGACGTTGACAAAGAAGTACAACATTAGCGAAGAGGACGTCACAAAATGGCTTCAATATCTCGACAGTAAAGCGAATATCGACGCTGATTTATACCAGTGGAGCTTCGCAGGGTCGGTGTATTTCGCGACAACGGTCATCACCACTATAGGTAAGTTACAGCGCGTCTGACGCGACAAAATTAGCTTGATTGGATGCGATATGCAAAAGGTCTACAGCAATTAATAGTGCAGTACGGGGGAAGAAGGTCTCTTGAAGTGAGCTCATCTCTTATATTGCAGCAACAGGCACCTGTAATAACACCCCTTGTTGTTCTACATGAAAGCGAACAGACGAATTTCTTAAAAGCGTAAAATCGACTGCTTTCGAAAAGAAACGGCGAAAGAAATAGAAACACAGATATTCCAAGCTCCGTAGAAAAACGCTCGATTGTAATAAGCACGCGATATTGCATACAGATTTTAAGGAGGTACTTCCTTTAACCATTTCCGCGCTGTAATGTTTAACTGTGATACATCTAACCGGGAATTTCCTCTTCCAACTTTGTTTGCCATAATAAACAAAGGCGCGTACGCAATAATCGAAATGAGCCTTGAACAGTTTAAGTGAGGAACTCCTGTCTTACAATGCCAAAACCCCCCTACAATAAAGAAAAATATATATACATTGTGCATGTACACATCCAGATACAATTTCAATTCGCACTGACTCGAAACTCTACCTCTGTTTACAGGTTATGGCCACACGGTTCCCAAGACAGACCGTGGAAAGATTTTTTGTATGATCTATGCGGCGGTTGGCATTCCACTCGCACTAACAATGTTTCAATCCATCGGCGAACGACTGAACACATTTTTGGCGCACATGTTTCGACGCGTCAAGAAAAAGCTAGGGATGAAAAACACCGAGGTGTCAAACACGGCGAATCTCGTGGTCCTCTTCGGGTTGCTATCAATGGTTGTTACAGTGTGCTCTGGCGCGTTTATCTTCAGTCACTACGAGAAGTGGACATATTTTAAGTCCTTCTACTATTGCTTTATAACAGTCACAACCATCGGATTTGGCGACTACGTGGCTCTGCAAGACAGCAGAGAGCAAAGATTTGACGACACTTACGTGGGAATATCTCTCCTTTTTATCTTTTTCGGGCTGACTATTGTAGGATCAGTAATGAATCAGTTAGCATTAAGATTATTAACTGCTAGCCAAACCAAAGAGCCGGCAGAACAGCTTATTGGCGAAGGGCCGTGCGTATGCGAAAAATGTAGCCGACTTGGAACATCACGGGACTCTATGATTTTCGATCGCTATTCAACGGATTACACTACAACACTGCTGAAAAACTTCGAAGAGGAGATTTCATTTACAACTTATAAAGGCCTGCATCGGAAGCGCGCCTCAATTTAATGCGACTCCAGTATACATTACATTCGACCCAAGCGGCGAATTTAAGCCGCCCGTCTTAATCAATACGGTAAGGAAAAGTTTTCGTGATATAAGATATTTTTCGACTTTGTAAATAAAAAGCTCTCTCTTAGATTGGTCTACAAAACACCGCTTATTTCGCGGGCTATCAACCACGAGCCAGCGCAAATGATTTCGGTGATAGTTTAATTGCAGGCTCGTTTATTTACGGCCAAGGAATGAGTTAGTGCCGTTTTTAAGAGCCAGTCTTTATATGTAAACCGACCGGGCGTCCTCACAACCGCACATTTAATTGGAATATATTTGTTGTTTAAAACGGGTTTTTTCACCCAAAGTCGCTTTCCTTTGGCTTAAAGCGAGAGCTAATCACCTCTAAGGCTACGCTAAGCACCGATAAGATTTAAGATAGTTTTACAAAGTAAAATCAATCAAACAAAGTGATTCGAGCGGGTGATAGAAAAAAAAGCCACCTGTTATAGCCCCGTATGAAAGTTTAATTAATAAAATTCGTTTGTATGCAGACAAATTTATCATATTGTGAGAGAAAAATTTAAAATGAAATGGTCTACAAGGAAAAACAAGAAAAACTAACGAATTGTGTTTTAAATTTTCCTGGCTAGCGAGAGCACGATGGTGGGAGGGTAAAGACCTGTTAAATAAGACGCAAATTTGTCGAGGAACGCCCGGTCGAAACGAGTCGCGAGTTAGTTCTGTGAATATTTTATGACGCGGGGTTTCTACATGAAACAATTCCTCGTCGCGATGATATGGATTTTGTAATCATTTTGTACTAGATATAAAGAAGAACAAATAACTGCGTTTCATTTTCACAAGGAAAAAAAAATATCAACTTCTCAATGATTTTTCATTTGTAAGTATATATAAGAAATATCGTTCAACTCACGTTTGTAAAGAATATTTTTTATAGTTTACCAAGAAACGTCCTAGAGTGTTTTTTGACAGAGTAATTGAGATCCAGAATTTTTCGGATACGAAATCGTTTCTGTATTGTAGGAAGGATCTCTCGTGAAATACATTGCACTTTATCTATTAATAACAGCGAATTTTAGAGCGAAAACAAAATGTGAAATTAAAACTTTCTACAAAACAAAGACTAGTCCAGGTTTTGTCTTTGTTATTGTTATTATTATGCACGAAAGGTGCACCAAATGTAAATACGCCGAGATCCCGCTAAGGTATTCAAATCACAGGGCCAAATGACACAAGTATAATTTCCGATGGAAACTCTAAAATCAGGCCGAACTGGTTTCGCGTGCATCTACCGCTATAACAAAACGACATCTACCTTTCAGAAGCAGTGTTAAACGGACAAAAACCTCGAAAATTGTGATGTGATCAAAGACCCGAAGGTTTACTACATGTGGTTGGCAAAAGTTGCAATCTACTAACGACTAACAAAACTTCCTTTCTCAAGAGAAACAAAACCGGATACTCCCGTGTAAGCTGTCAAATTTTGTTATCGCTAAAAAATATAACTATATATCTTTTTATCATCGAAACTTCGTGCCTTCTGTTTTCTCTACCACAAGCAACTGTTCTAGTCTCTCTTCCGCGACGATGTTCGCCGATTTAATGAAAACGTTAATTACACGTTTTTTGGTGTACCACGCGTCGCTCTGGTTACTTAACACAAACTTTACTCGAGGCCAAAAGAAATGTCTTATTTCCGCAGGAGAAAAAAGTCGCTGACATTCCGGTTATTTTGTTATATAGAAAAAAACAAAGGGTTTCAAAGGGCTGTGTCGATGATATTAAGATAAGTCACGAAGAATTGTTAATTTCAAATGAAACTCTAACATCGATAATATCTAATACTACGAAGTACAGAATTTTTTCTAGAGTTCTAAAACAAAAGTTTTTTTTTCCATGCTTGTTGCAAAACAACGACAAAGACTGATATGTTCTTAGGTACATTTTGACAAAGGCGTAAAAAAACACTCCTGCATAAAATAGTCTCGAGTGGCATATTCCTGAAGTCGCCAATTGTACAAGCTGGTGTTTTCTGGCGTTTTTTTCCAAGGATCGTATTGTGAATAGTACTATTTACTACATTTGATAATTAATTATTTATTACTCTGTTTGAAAGAATCTGGTGTTTTTGACATGAAATTTTCACCAAGGTGCAAACAGTTCCATTTATGTAATGTACGTTTCTTAATAGCGTCGTTTTCTTTCGTGCTCATAGACGAGAGTACTTTGATTCGAGGTGCCATGCTTAGGAGGAACGAATGTGCGAAAACACACAAAACAAACGCAGAAACTACTAGAAATTTACATAATGCGGACGCGAAAAACGGAAGACCAAATGCTTCGGTAGGCCAAACTCTTGAAATGGACTTCAGGTTTCAGAGGTGGTTGTTAATTTTTCAAACAGAGTAATTTCACTTCCAACTTGGCCACCACAACGTTATTTATCACATTCTACTCAGTAGGGACTTAACCTGCTGAAAACAAATAAATACCATCGTTATTAATTGCTGTGCTCTGCCCAGTATTTACACAGCTATTCGCTATGTGTCATTATTTAAAGCCCTCTGGCATTTTAGATTACAGTAATGCATAGAAAAGACGTTGATTGACTTAGTCAGCTTGCCAGTTCGCCAGAACCGCAAATATTACAACACGCAAACTGACAAAATGAAATGTGTGATTATCTCCTGCAGAGAACGGGATAAATTTCAATTCATCGTTCCAACTTTTAACTTTAACAGCACACAAGAACCATCAAAATTGAGGCCGTAAAACGTCCGAGAATGTTTCTTTTTCTTGTCCATAACTCTTATACAAGGAGTAAGAGGCTTTTTCACTATCCAGGGCTTTTCTAGGTAAAGGATTTTCAATACGATTCAGTTCTGTCGCACAAGGGGGGCAAATTATTTCAACTAAATGCCTGTCGCGCTTGACAAGTGGTCTGGCAGCAAGCCCTACTGGCTTTGATGAGAATTCATCCACATCCCTCGGTATTAAATGAACATGCAAAAAGACTGATTTAATGCACGCAATACAGCTGGAAAATTTGAACATCGTTCAACTCTACGCGAATAATTAAGAGTTGGCTTCAGACCTGTAAAAAAGTATATATCGTCGTACAGTCTAGAAGAAAGAAAGAAAAACAAAAACAAACAAATCGAAAAAAAATTCAAACTTTTGCCTTATTTGGCTTATTTTGCCTTATTTGGCGCGACTTGGACGACCGCGCAGACACTGGCACTGTTCCTTAGTTGCGTCTTACTTTATTTCCAAAAAAAAAAACTCACAAACGTCAGGCGACTTATTTCTCTGTTACCCCGTTTCTACCAAAATTAAACTGAATAACGGAACTCTAACGATTTCAAAATTTGCTCAATAACAACTACAGAAACGATGTTTAGTCTTCTAAGCTTGTTTTAAACATCAAATTGCTTGCATCTTAAGTCACGACCAACATCCTAAATTAAAAAGAAAAAAGCAAACCAAAAAAAAAAATATATATTTCAATCATTCGCCCACACATTCTGATTAACTGTGAAGTCGTGACAATGATTTCATCCCATGCTGTTAGCTCTATTTCATAGAGAGAAAAAAAAAATAGAAAATAGCGCGCATTCTAACATGCTAAACAGTTACAACCGAACAGCGCACGCCATGGAAAAGGTCCGGCCAAACGACCGCAACATGTCGTAACATTGTTAGGCGCAACATGTCACGCGCGCTTGGCCACCCGATTGCAAAGTGTTGCGACATGTTGGGAGTTGTTGGTTCAAGTTTGAAAATGGTCAAATTTTTCATTCAACACGAGTGGATGTTGCGTATGATGTTGCACATGTTTGGCCAGGTTCGTGCAACCATGTTACACCACGGCAGCGGCTTACTACTTCGATTTACAACACCCAACGGGTCGCAACAGGGTTGCCAAATGATGTTGCGATATGTAGCGTTCAAATGTTGCTATCGCTTTTTCTTTCGAGAGTCACGACTGATTTTTCTTACTTGTAGTGCAATAAAATTTAGCGCGGATAAGCTCCAATCTAAAGACTGGACTGAAATTGCCCCACACTCACAATGCATTATTTTATGACGCTACTAAGAAAAAAGGATCATCATCAGCAACAATAGCAACGGAGCAGCCATGAAAAGGCGTGAAAAGGGCTAAAAACAAACCGCAACACTGCATAAATATCTGTAAGTACTATGTTTCGACTAGAGATTTTTGCTAGTTGTAGAATGAATAAACGAGATTAGAAAATTATGACTTCATAAAACAAAAGACAACTGACAAAAATTATGAAAGCGCGGAGTTGCAGAATTGTAGCTTTAACTTTTTTACCCATTTTTACGAAATCTCTTCGGCTTCCAATTCCAATTTCATGCAGCAACAGTTTTAACACGATATCCATCGCATTTTCCGATAGCAAAAGGGTAACTCACTCAGACGTTGGTTTATTACTAGGCTAATTAGAATTCTGTCAGAGGAACGGCTCTGTACAAAGACAGCCTAGCTTTTCCAAACTCAGCTGCGTCTATAAATCAACATGGCGACCACGAACAAAGAGGGTTTGAAAATGGAACAACAAGAGATATTACTCATGTGAGAACTCGTGTTTATTTAACCAGTCGTGCAATAAGCATTCAAATCAGTCGTGCTGTAAGAGCTTCCATCCTAGCGAACGTCGATCAAAAACATATTACTCACAAAAACTAATTTACTTGCCACAAAAAAAGAGAAAATGCTCTACTTTGCGCCGATGGTCAATACGACAGAAAACGGCCAAGAGCATGCAAGGACCTTCAATGGGCGATGATCAGATCTTCAGAAAAAAACTACACTTGTTTTTATATATGAATATTAATTTTTCGGTTGATTATGAATTTTTCTTATTTTTCTGCCGATTTTTTCATCCTGCAGAAATTTAAGCCTGATATAACGCACGTAATGTTAACATCGAACATATGGCAAGTGTTTTTTTGTGTTACTTTTTGGCCAATTTTGCGGTCTAGAAAAAAGGAAGAATATACGATTTAGTTAAAAACATATTGTATTCTTATATTCTTATAGATTCTAAATATTTCCCAAACTGCAGCGAGAAAAAACTTAAAAAACAGAAAGAGTGCATTCAAAAGCAACTGAGATGAAATGGTGGCATTATTGATGGCGAGTTTAGCTTCAAATGCGATATTAACTACCCTGAAACAGACGACATCAGTAGCACGTTCGTCATACTTGAGACTCGTGCACCTGTCCACGAACGTTTTTGTTTTGGATGCATAAACTTGGCAATTTACGTAACGGCAAGACAGTGTCAGTCAACACGATTGATTTGCTGTCAGTCTGAGACTGCCGAGGGAGTTACGTCGCGTGCACGATAACCGGACATTCTTTTGTACTCGCAACCTAGGTTGTCATGTATACAATGAAGTCACGACACTGTAAAATGGCAACAGTCACCTGTCAAAAGAACTATACAACGATATCAAAAGGCAGTCAAAATGCGACATCTTAATGGAGAACACAAATGCTAGAACAAGAGACTGCACTAAATAGGTTTTTAACACAAATGAATACGACATTTCAGGCGCGCGAAGACACGAGGGGTCAAGGTAGCTTGCACGAAACTTAGGCAGTTCTACAAATAAGGCTTGGAAAAAAACAAAATTAAGCCTAAACGAAATTTTGGGCCATACCCTGGGTGATAATGAAGCAGTGCACTGCCAGCCACCTGGGAGTAGATAATGTACCTTGTTTCATGAATTCACTTACAAATTAATACGAATTTAACACGACTCCACACACGAGAGAAAATGGGCAATTGTTCTGTTAAGAGTCGCCCACATTGAGAGTCTTTTCTTGTTAATTTCACAAAACATTTTCGTTATCGCCGATCTGAATAGTATTGTCACAACATCGTACGTTTAAATTAAGGACGTGTAAGGAACTGATGACGACAGGGACAACGCCTTTAAAGACAGTGAAGGAGTCGAAACCTGGCAATTAGCTAATGACTTTCTCATTCATCTTTCCCTGACTTGTTACTTCACTCTTGCTTGAAAATTGAGAAAAAAAGCAAACAACAACAAAATAAACAAAAACAAAAAGACACACACACACAAAACGGATCAAAACACAACAAAACATTGAATAGAGTCAGCAGTTATAATATGTTTAGTTTCGGACGGCAATAATAACCAAGATTGAAAAGCAATATAGCAAGGAAAAAGTACGAAATATGGGCCAATTCTTGGTAAGTCTAAGTGGAGAGAATCAAATACAGCATCGAAATAAATTGAGAATCAAGCCCGGATAGAGTCAGCTGTTTCACTGGTGTTCAGACCTAACAACAAACAACGGCATTTTCAACACCTTAAGGTGGATAGCGGGAATTCAAAGCAGATGCAATGCCAGAAGCATATCCGAAGCCTCTACCGTGTTGCATATAAACACAAGGAAGAAGATCCGGTCTTGCAAGTAAAACAAGACAAAATATAATACGAGAGATAGAGTTTTTGCCTGTTTTAGGAAAACACGAGGGAGTTTAATATTTTACGCAATAAATTCGTGCAAAGTATTTCCTGAGAATAATTAAAATCATATTTATACCACAAAATGCGACTCAAAGTGCATTTCAAACCGCCCACAATTAAGTAGATCTTTTTAATTAACGTTTTCTTCGTTTTATCGTGTAATTAAAATGAGGCGGTCAGTTTTGTGTCTCATTTTTGCGACAAACCCTTAACTAATAGTCGCAGCATTGCCGCCATTACAATAAGAAATTATAAAGTGATAGTTATTTTACGTTTAAGGGAAAATGTGCACTTTAGATGCAAAATATAGTCTAAATACGACAAGAGTCAAGGACCGCTTTTTATTGGCCAAGTCACATAAGATACCTTCTTATGCCCGGAGTATATTTCAAACAGTGCCGCATTAAAATGTTTCATTCAGTTACAATCAACGGCTAAAAGTAAACAGTGACATCTACAGCGTAAAGTAATATAGCGAATTAAGGACTTCTTATCAGAAATTGCCGACATATTTTTCCCATTTGGCTGGCTCCAAGCGACAGGTTTAGTGCCATCTGAGTGTAGTTTCAATGGCCAGCTCCTTATGAACTCCTTAAGGGCTACTTTTAACTGGAATAGTTTTGAACTCAGCACATTTTCTATTCTTTTCTTTTAAGTTGTTTTATTGCAGTAGTGTGACAAGCTTTGTTCTACACAACTGAGATGCCTGACCGCATTTTTTTTTACGATATGGGCAATGATAACACGCCATATATCAGGCAGATAGTATAGGTAAAAACTAAACCGAAACTGAATTTTAAACACATCCAATTTGCAACGAACATTCCTAATCTGTTACAAGCCATGAGAACCAATGACGTAGTCGAAAAGTTCATTTAATATGACTCAGGTTTTTGGGAAAATTACACAAAGAAAATTATAATATCACTAAGAAGAAACTGAACATTCAAAATTATTATTTCTTTTTATGTTTTGTTTTGTTTTCATACAAAAGACTACAAGCTTCGACACAAAAAATCACATGTAGGAACAGATAATTATAGGAAACAAGACATGAAAAATTTAGCTATTAAATTCTTCTTGTCTTTTACAAGGTACAAAAAAGAATAAAGCAAATGACATGCTACGGAATAAATAAAGCTCCGATTTTACCGATACTACGAACTTGGATAATTATTTCGGACATTTTTGGGCTCCATCAAAGCGAATATACTATGATATCAATTTCCGTTCGACTCGCGAGTAGCGCTCGTGTAAGCGTGTTTGGCGCGAAACCAAACACGCAGTGCACGCGCGTAAAAGTTCAAGTCTTCGAGGGCGTCTCTGAAGGGGTGTTCCACGGATGTTCTGAGGTACAGCGACCGTCCAGGAGATATTGACAGTTGTGCACCATTCTTTTAAAAACACCATGACATGTATATAGATTTACCGTTACTCTTTTTCAATTGCTCTCAACGACTTGGCCACAATCGGTAGGATGTCCTTGGTGCGAAGTCTCCAGTTAGGAATAGCTTTGGAAACTGCGCACCAGTTCTCTCCATGGTGAGGCTCGGCCATTACACATCGTTGCATAACGCTTTCTTGCTGGGCCTGTAGACGAAAGAACAAAAGAAAAACAATACATTAAGATAAGATTAATAAGACTTCTTGATTCTTACATCATGGACGCTTGTTAACGAGGTCTATCCAGGTGCTTTCCTCTCCCCCCTCCCCCCCCCCCCCCCCCCGATGGGATGCTAAGGTTACGCCCTAATATCCCACGCCTAAGGGGTTACCCCCTCCCCCTAGTTGGAAAGTAGCCATAACAATCGGACGGCACACTTTTACACTCCTGGGTGGGGAGGCATTGGGTAAATTATGATTTCTGCACAAGAACATAACACTACCCTGGCTGGGATAATTTCGAGCCGACATAAATCTGCAAGAAGCTAAAATGCTGTACTGCGGCTCAGCGACTTCTTCATTGCCTCGAAACCATCGGAGTGAAATTACTACTGTAAAATTTGAAGTCAATTTTTTTTACTGGCCTTAATTTTTTTAGCTTGAGTTAGATCAACATTGCAGCTTTACACCAAAGACAGAGAGTACTCCATTTACAAGTAATTGTAAAAGGTGAATTGATCAACACGACACGTGCGTGGACAAAGAGTTTACAAAAAATCCGTCCCCGACAGGAATCGAACCCATGACCTCCCGGAAACAGGGCTAACGCTCTATCCACTGAGCTACGAGAACTCAAGGAGAGCAAGTTAATTTAACTGAGTTCATATGTTCGAGTGAAATTTAAGTCTATTTAAGGGAGAAATTACATGGATTCGGCCCTGACGACGTTCACTATGTGGTAATGATAGCGAATTAATGAGAAACCTGGAAATTGAAGTCCTGTGAGTCACGAACAGACCCAAAATAAGGACGTCACGCTTAAAAACTGGAGGGGGCATCATATTGCCTGCGTGCACTTTGACGTCAAAAACAGCAAGATACCAAGTGAACGTGATATCTAGTTTGTAGACACAATTTCAAGATGGTTGTCTTCATTGACCTTGACAATGAAGGCTCATTAGCAAACTGCGACGTCAACAAACGAAAAAAAAAAGTTTGAAGTTAATTGCTCAATACCCGGAGCGCTTTCCGTTTGATCAAATATTTCAGATAGCATTTCTGGAAATTTTCAGTGGCGAACAGAACAACATTTTCACCAATTTGCAGTCGAGGTCAACCTTAAGAACTTTAACCCAATTTGCAGAAAATATCTTACCAGGACATTTCTGTTCCATTAGATTTCCATCCCGGAATCCGAGGTTAAAGAGTTCTTGCATCTCGGATGTGTGACATTTTTAGGATTTTTCACAAACTTTCCAAGAATTATCATTTGCCCCCGTTTAGAAACTCTCCGGGATTTTAGTTTAAATAGAAAGCGCCCAATCTCATTTCAACGTAATTTTGGCAATTTTACATCTGATTCTGAATCAAAGACGAATACTAGAACTGCTGAGCGCTAGACTTATCTGTAACTAAGGCCACAGACTTAAATTTAAAAACCCCGTTTTCGTGACGGATTAGAAAGACGATAGAAACAAAGCTGCGTTTTAAAATAGCTTTAATTGAAAGCGCCCAATTAAATTCTCAGTAATCAAGAAAAAACATACCGCTATGCAGAAACAACCTACCACAAGAACTACTGTAAAACTTCAACGTCTGTAATCAACACTCGTTTCTACACCCGATCATGACTTATGTCGTGTACCTATCTTGTCATAAATTTCCCTTGAACTGTCCTCTCTTTTCATGCGACTGAAATACCCAGAGTTAAAATTAGGGAGGAATTCTGGCCAGAAGGATGTAAAAGAAAGACAGTGAATTTCCACAACAAATTTCACTATAAAACAAAGATTTAAGGACTTTTCCCAAAAAGAATCCCGTCAGATTGTTTGATTAATGACGCAAGTTGTTTTAAGGCATAAAACATTAATTATGTCTGGACCGCAATTTGAGCGTTTGAACGAAAATGTAACTTCCTTGAAGTTTAACACAAAGTCTGTATAAATGTACCACAGTACGGTTCGGGCGAAAAAAAATATCTACAAAGGCACAACTTAGGGACAACTTATCCTCGCTCCTTTCATCCGGAAACAACGTAAATTTATCGAAATTATCGTTTCGCGAGACGCTGTTATCAATATAACGTTGCTGACGTAAGTGAGAGCTATTTACGCGGTATCTCTTTGAAGGTTTTCCGATTCTAAGCGCAGATGGTGTCGGCATCACGATGTTTCCGACACTCGTTAGATCTTTGCCGTTAAACCACAAATTAATAATGGCAAAGGTAAAGGCAGAACAAAGATGGAATAGAAAAGGTCTCGTGAGATGCTATTGTTTTTAATCTTCATCCCAGCGATAAATTTGAGTGTCGGTTTGAAATTCCTACGTAAAAAAGTTTGAAGTTCTCAACAAGTTAAAGATTCCTCGCGACGTAACATTAGAAACCAGGTAATTACGGTTACTTTTAAAACCAACCGTAAAAATATTTGCGAGGCGAGTGCCGAAAACAATCGAAGAATTCATTTGCAGACTATCAACATACCGCTTCCAACTGTATTTTGAAAGTACTTGATAAGATTTTTGTATCCTCAAAAGTACAAAACTGCAAGTAACTCTCACAACAAGAGAATAGCTATTTTTAGTAGCTTTCAAATATTCCTGTCGCTTTTCGTGAGAAGTGGAATGTTGTTTCAATCGATAACAAGTTCATCTGAAACTGGTCTTTACTACGACTAGTACAATTGATATTTTGTTTCGTGTTTCGTGCCAGAATTGCGGGCGCAAATCGTGGGCGTGAGGCGTGGATGTATTGAATGAGTTCATCTGAAACTGGTCTTTACTACGACTAGTACAATTGATATTTTGTTTCGTGTTTCGTGCCAGAATTGCGGGCGCAAATCGTGGGCGTGAGGCGTGGATG
>OMLO01002847.1_pt1 | contig 14155 bp, 6 predicted proteins | sample 1674811 | NCBI WGS metagenome assembly OMLO01 (sample SAMN06265003, study PRJEB25207) | coral metagenome | isolation source: Coral host | place: Mexico:La Bocana,Puerto Morelos, Mexico | collected 2008-11-13
TTAATTCTCAATGACAGGCAACAACAAAATTGAGTTAGTCAAAAGTGAGATAACTGCAGAATCTCAGTATTTACCTCACCACCTCTCCCATTAAAATTTATTTGCTGGGATAAGTTTTAATTAATGTAACTCGGGACTCGATTCTGTTTCAGTGTCAATTTAACAAATTGATGTTAGTTTTTCATGTGTCTGTCCTGTTATTGATCATGAATTGTCACAGTAGCTGTGGATCCACTATACACTGTAAATTCATATTTTCTGTCTGTTATTGTCAGGGAAAATTAGCCATAGAGTGGGTGAGAAAATTTTCTGCAGTTATCATAAAAAATAATAATTGAAACAAGACAATGCTATGTGAGATTGAGGAAAGTGGGATCAATGTGTTGATCAATTGTTTATACTTTTAGTTAATGTTTACTTTTAGTTAATGGCCATTTTTACTACACACCTCTGACTGGTGTGTAAGGTCAAAAAGAGTATTGTAACAAATTAGAAACATTTTAAATTAATCTTCATTTCAGCTCACTGGTTGAGTATTGAGGGTCTTCAGCCAGCAATTCCTGAGAATCCACCACCAGGTATATGAAAATAATGCAGTATTTCCACTAGAAGGCATTTGGCAAACTCGGGCAACTTCACTTTCATTAAATGAGTGAAATGTTTTTCACTTTAACTTTTTGCCTTATTTGTATTGTGTTAATCATCATAGCCTTCTGTTGTAAAGCATTTTTTTTTAGTTAGTAATCTATTTTCTTTGCAAAGGATATTTTATATTTGCATCCTTCACCTTCTACGGGTATATTATGGACTCACAAAGTGACCAGCTCCCAGATGGCTTGATAGCTCAGTTGGTAGAGCACTGCACTGGTATTGCAGAGGTCATGTGTTCGAATCCCATTTAGGCCTGAATTTTTTTTCAGGCTTTAATTTCACAACTGCTTACGTTGTGTGCATAACTGTGATGATCAATCATGTCTTCCAATTTTCTTTGTGTCTTCAATGAAGTTCCCATACAAGTTCAGGCTAAGGAGAGCAGGGCTGGGTTGGCTACAGCAGTGCCAGCTGGATCAAAAGCTACAAAACTGCCAATAGCAAAAGTTGCTGTCAAGGGTAAGAAACAGAGTGCAGTGAAGAAGGCTGACGTGAACTCAGGTGCGGAGAACACAGGAGACAAGAGTGACAAAACTAAACCTCAGGTCACTCATGAACTGTCAATGGTAAGGCCTGTTAAGTTCTTCTTTTTATAACCTTGACCCTAGTCTACTTAGTACTAGTATTACTATTATTAGAATTTGGAAAGTTCTGCAGATTTTAATTATAATGATTTAGTGACTTGGAACTTAAATGCCTTAAATGCATACAGGAAGGTAAACAATTTAATGTAATCCTATAGGGCTGTAATGTGTGTTGAGAGCTACATGAACTTATAATATGTAGGCTTGCAATGCATGCAGATAAGTAGATAGTAATACAAAGTATAACATACATGTAGGCCTCCAATATTCAGAGCTGCATAATTTATGTAGAGAAAAGAGCTACATGTGACCTTAAATTTATAGAAAGTGTGTTAATTAACAACATCAAGGAGAGTTTTCATACTAACTGTAAAGGCCTGTTTGATATTTATCAGGAACAACAGTTATATTACAAGGAAATTACAGAGGCTTGTGTGGGGTCCTGTGAATCTAGAAGAGCTGTAAGTTCTCTTCTGTCATTCTGAAATCTTGCACATGTTGTAGATTGCATGTATCTTAAAGTGCTTCTTTAAAATTATGTTAACATTCTTTTTTCGTTTTATGCCAAATATATCCCTTTTTTAATGTAGGAAGCTCTTCAGAGCTTGTCAACAGACCCAGGTCTTTATCAGATGCTTCCAAGATTCAGTACATTTATCTCTGAAGGGGTAAGTAAATAGTGGGTCCCTTAAGACACCAGTTAAGCCTAACCCTTTAGATCAGATGCCCAAAATTCCATGTTGGTTATATTCCAGAAAATACCCATTACCTCTTCTGCAGAAGGTTTTTTTTTTTCACCCCCCCCCCCCCTCGTCTCGTCCTACCCCTCTGAAAATTCTAATTAAGCGTCATACCTTTCTTTAATTCTTTTGGTCTTACAGAACACTGCCACCCCCAGGAAATTTCAATTCCTTCTTTGGGGGTGGGGGTATTTTCATGATTGTTCAACACTTGAATATGGGAGGCCCCACCCTGCCCCCTGTTGCTTAATAGCCATAACTTGAATGGTGGTGCATGATTTATTTTTGTGCTAATTGTTGTTTAGGTGAGAGTGAATGTGGCCCAAAATAACCTTGTGTTATTGATCTATCTGATGCGAATGGTGAAAGCACTGCTTGATAATCCAACATTGTACCTGGAAAAATATGTGAGTTTCAGTTTGGGTACTTTTCTTTAGAAAGAATTTTGTCTGATATTATAGCTTATACATGTAGACTGGTTGAAATGGTGAAGGTACCCGTTTTAAGGGTCTCGTGTGCTATGACGCACAATGATAGGTAACAGGCAACAACTGAGTTTCACTAGTTATAATATTATGATTTTGTTTTTATTTCGTCAGCTTCATGAGTTAATACCAGCAGTTATTACATGTATCGTGAGTAAACAACTCAGTCCAAATCCAGACACCGATAACCACTGGGCTCTTAGAGACTTTGGCTCAAGAGTTATTGCACAAGTTTGCAGGTGATTAAAATATATTTTCCAACTTAGATTACCGTGGCTAGCAATGGTAAAGATAGCCATAGATTACGAATACAATATTAGCAAACTTGCCAAGTAGAAAGACAAGTTGAAGTTAGAGTCTACTTTTGCAGACTGTTTAAATTTATGCAAGCTTGCTTAGGTTTTGAAAAGTGAATTAATTGTAATTTGTTATTGTCTGTCAGGTCTTTTAATTCCACTACAAATAATGTTCAAACAAGAGTGACTAAAACCTACTGCAAGGTGAGCTACAGGTGTAGGTTGTCCTAAAACACCTATGCTGTAATTGTTAAAGTGATAAAGAAATTACTGTAAGTGTTTGACAAATTATCCTCAAAATAAAGGGAATCTTCCATTTTAGTTCTAAGGTCATTTCAGTAGGCAAGAAAAACCTGAAGGTACCATTTGGCCCACCATTACATGACACTGAGTCAAAACTGTCAAAAACCACTTCCAAGGATCTTACTTATTAAAGATTGTTGATGATTTACAACTTATATCTAAAGTTTCATTTACAACCAATGGATAGTGAATTACCATTCAAAAACCATGGATCTTGCAAATGTTTGCAAAATCTCACAGGTCTCAAGTTTTAGTGGTTGTGTGTCTCGCAGTCTCGAATTTTAGGAAGCGCAGGCTAAGTCTTGAAGTTCAAGCTTCTTTGTTTGTTTTTTAAATGACACCGTGTGTTCATGCCTCAAACAATTTGAGGTCTTGGTCTCAAGAGTCAAAATGTCTTGGGCTCGCAAAGAAAAATAATAGTCTCTCCCTTTCGCAGTCAGGCACTTACCATTCACCCAATCTTTGTCATTCCTACAGGCATTGCACCAGGAAAAAGCTTCACTATCCACTCACTATGGAGCCATTACTGGGCTTGCAGAATTAGGGCAGGAGGTAGGAGAAAATAAATACAAAATGGTGTGCTTGTTTATTCAATTACTTACTCAATGTAGATGTCAGAGAAAGTTCAAGAGAATTAACAAGCTTACAAATCAAGTAAATTTGAATTCTGCCATGAAACTTTTTTGAGTGTTCCGTCTTGCTATGTAAACAAATAGTTTTTTTTTATAAACCAATGCCAACAGATCTCCTAAGTTACATGTAACATGGCCAGGCAGGCACATTGTCTAAGTAGACAGTGTCATGATTGGACACCCACCAATGTTGACCACATGGCAAAGGTGTCTCTTATATTGATACAATTTCTTAATTTTACTTGTATTTCACAACTAAGTTTGTTATTTGACAGGTTGTTAAAGTCTTTATCCTTTCAAGACTCAAGATTGAAAGTGCTTTGATCAAACAAGCACAGGAAGGTGTGGATCCGGTTGAAAAGAATGCTGCTGAGAATCTCAAGAATTTACTGCTGGTAAATCATATTATTGTTATTCACTATTAATTTTATACTTTACATCCAGGGCCAGGTTCTTCAAAGCCTAATTAAAAAAAAACCAGGATTAGCGAGGATTTTGATTTCAGTTTAAATTTGTAACCTTTCTGTGTGGTTTTCTGTTCATATTATTTGTCCTAAATTTGGAATTTAAATAATCTAAAAGTACACAGAATATGGGCAGTTAAAAAACCTACATTCTTCGGTTAACTTTTAATCCTGGGTTAGCATTAGCTGGCTTTCAAACAATTTGGCCTCGAAGATCACATTACCCACCCTTTTAACAATTGAGGCTAGAAGAAAAAGCTCTGTCCAAATTGTGTTAGTTATTTGTTATATTTATGTTAACATATCTGGATGTAATTATTGCAGCATAAACGATCTGATGTGTTGATTTTCCTTTCATTCTAGAAACACTGTCCTGGTGTGTTACTTAGGACCCGCCTGCCTCCAGATACTCCTGAACAGTATGAAAAAGATTTTGGTGCAATAGGCCATCTCCTTTGTACTAAAGTCTCACAGATGCGGCAAGCAATTAATGCTATAAAAAAGCCTTCTACATTGACAGTACGCACAGTGACTGGTGTGCTGACCCCAGGGGTTACTACACCTACCACACCCACTATCCCTGGGGTTAGTCCAGCAAAAGCTGTTACTCCAACCACTCCTAGTGCATTCACAATAGCATTACCTGGTTTAAAAGTGGGTTTACCCACCACCCCTAAGAGTTCTAACCCCACTACCCCCACCTCAGCAGGGCCTGCATCACTGGCAGGTTTAATGTCAACAGGATTGACAGGTACAAGCTCAGTAAAACAGGGCACAGCCAATCCAGGAACTCCAAAGACAACTGTGCCTGGTGTGACATCTACAAGTAACACAACACCTGGTGGTTCTGTCACATAAATTCAGGTTTATTGTATATAATTATGTAACTGTATAAAAAACTAATGAAACGTAAACTTGTTTTAACTGAACTTTTACTATTGTTCAGTGAAATAGGGACATGTACAAATCAACAGAAGACATTTACAAGAACAATTTGTCACTAGAAATGTCCACTGAATGAACACTGTAAACAACTTACATGAAGTTGAATGTGCATGAGTAATAAGAAGCAAAATCAGAGAATCACGTCACTCTTGTACTCTTTAACAATGTTTCCTTGCATGCTTTGAACCATACAATCCAGATTCAGGGTGTTACTGAATTTGTGAAGAGTTGATTAAGGTTTGAATAAAAATCCTACAAGTCATGTTGCTGGAACATTGCTCTTAATGAAAACCTAGTTTATGAAAACACAGGGGTCATTTTACTTTATAAGGTTGGATGTCTGAAATATACTGAAATATAATTTCATTTTTCTTATATACAGAGATTAACTTCCCACTGAAAAACTTAGGCATGGACTAATAAATTATTATAGAATACTACAATGACCTTAACCTTTGCTCACACAGTTTGCTGTTGGTGACAATTTATCTCATCCCAGATCTCTTGTGGGTGACGCTTTGTCCACAAGAGATCTGGGAACGGGATAAGACAACAAATACTTTCTCAAGAAAGACTAGAATATCTTGGAATGCTTGAACCAAAGTATTCAAATCTTAACATTCTCTTTAAAATGGGTCGAGGCACATGACTGTGAGGAATGGAGCAGGGAGAAATAAAATGTTTGTTCCAGTTAAAGTCTTTGTCATGATGGAGGCTTGTTGCTGACTGGCTCCGTTGTCTTGTTGCCGATGGTATGTGCGCTCCAACTAAATGGCTTTTGTTAAATCTAGTCTTCGCTTCAGGCCATGCAACTTCACCTGTTTAAATAAATGACATATAAAGTCTGAGTTAATTTTACCATTTTACAGGGAATGCTATTTGAGTCCATTTAACTACTGTTTTATAATCCATCAGCTATTTTCGCTTGTGCACATTTGGTTTAAATGCATCCTGGCCAAATATACCCCACCTACAACTGAGGAATATCCAAGTGATGTTACCCAATTTTAAAAATGCACTTCTTGCAAAAAAGATGTGAAGGACAATAAACACAATGGCCTCCATTTGATATGAAATTATGTTTGGATATTTGTTCCTCAAAGCAGACAGTTTTCCTCAAGCTACATTCCTTGGAAAACTATTTGCTTTTTGGAACAGATAATGTCCGAGGATATGAGCATACATGTATTTTTGCATCAAACGGAGACTAGTGTTTATATATGCTTTGACTTCTATATGCCACAACTTTCTATGCATTGCTTGTTTACAATAAATTTAAAACCTATTGTCTCTACATATTGCTAGATATATTGGAACAAAAATGTTACTTGTTTGAAACTTGAGTCAAATTCACTTATGTTCTGAAATGTTTCTGCAAACAACTTAGTAATAATATAACCAGTAAAGTAATATGAGACCTTGAATCATTGTCTTAACTCTGTCAAGGTACTTGGGAGATATAACTTCAGGATCTGAGAAGGTCTTCACTGGGGTCACTGTGGAGGAACGAAGAAGACCACATTTAACCAAGCTTTAACCTGTGTAGGGTGATGAGTTTCACCTCTACATGTGCTTTCCTTACATTTTAAGGCAGACATGATGACTTTTAATTATCAACAAGACAGTACTCTCTTTGATGGACTATCCCAACAATAGGCAGAACACAATGCGAGTCAATACCTTCAGTTTTAGCAAAGAGGGTCTCATCTATAAAAGATGCCTTTGATACTGGCCTGTATGAATCACGTAACCTGAAAGACGCAAGAATTTTGGACACTTGGTAAATAAGTTGTGACTTAAGACCAGTGCCTAACTGGACCCTTCCCTTGCCATTAGATCCTGCAGTAGATTATTAACTTACGTTCTTTTGCTTGGAATAAATCTGACGTTTCTGGCATGAGTGAATATTCCATAACCATCCTTGCAGTGAAAGTATTGGATCCCCTTGTACAGACCACTTGTGTTACCAACTTGAAATACAATGATTAAAATAATGTAACAATATTAGTTTTCAACCATTGTTGTCAGTGGTCTAATGGTAACTATGTTGGCTCCTGTTTGTATTTTTGGTCAAGGCACTTTACTTTTTAATGCTAATTTAATGCTAAGGGTTTCCCTGTGACAGGCTAGCTTCCCAGGGAAGTAGGAAACAACCCTGGGGGGGGGGGTATTCCCAGAAAATTTGGGTAGGGGTGTACGGCCTGCTTCCAAAAACCCTTACCCTATTTATGACCAAAATCTTAGATTTTCCCTACCCTATTTATAACCTGACCAAAAATTTGATACCCTATTTGTGACCCAACTCTTCTTGTTGCTGGCTTTATCTAGCCTGCATAGCAGGCGTAAATGAGGTACAAGAAGGCAAACCGTGGACGGGAGAAGGGTGTGATGAAGAAGTAGCTTCTTTAAAAAAAAAAAACGAATTGAAGACTAGAGTGCAAAAATCAATACCCTTTTTATGACCAAAATGGCGGCCAAATGGCTAAAATCGATACCCAATCAAAAACCATACACTTTGGGCCCGCACATACCTATATAGCCCATATAAGGGAGTACCCCCCCCTCTTGTAAAACAACCCTAGTTCATTCTGTTGATAAACCCAACGGAATGTATCCATTCTTTACGTTAGGTTGTATCCAAAATTAATTTGCCTTAGCTGTGCAGGAGGCCATCACAACAGAAAGAATTGATCGATACCAATCAAGGCATTTGAAAGGTGGTTTAAGCTTTTATTTTTGAGAAGACAATGAAGAGAAGATAATGCTGCCAGAAATCATACCCATCAACAGATCACCCTACGGAACAGAGAACCAAGTACTGTGCAAAATACCCCAGTATTTCGTTCTGTCCCGTTTATATCTCCCCAGTGAGTATAATCACTCTTATTGAGTGAAGTGAAACGATCAAAACCATAGTTAATAGAGGGGACCCCTCTATTAACTATGGCAAAACACGAAGGACTTCAATTTTAATCAAGTGCGAAACAAGGTTCTTGAAGGCCGTAAGATAACAATTGATCTTAGCATTGTTTCCTCAACTAGTAATTTCTGGGTTTAATACATCTATTTACAAGTTTATAAGGTTTATTCCAAAACGTTTTCTCGAAGCATTTACCTCTATTGTCCAACTCGATGCCAACGCATTCACCATCTTTAGCTACTAAGCCACCCGCATATCGAATCGTCCCGTTTTCGATTTCTCCGCGCCATCTTACTTGGATACGAGCCCCAGGGTTAATGTTGTGAAAGAAAACCATGGATCTATCGTCTACATCTTGCTTTCACGTAAACCTTTGGAGTGAAAAAAAATATGTAAATGACTAGAAAATTGGCGAAAAAACCGCAAACAAACACAGTTGGCGGGAGAACCGTGACATTCTATTCAGAATTCTGATTGGTTTAACTATGAAGAATTGAATGATTTTAACCAATCAACACTTATGTACGATTTCGAACGCGTTGCCATGGTAAACCCAAAAATCATAGTGACGAGCCGTATATTAGCAACACGGCAGACATCTTGGATTCAGTGAAGCTCCTTGACAAAGCTAAACAGAGTTAGATCTATAAACAACTATGGCTCTTCCTTTCCTCCCAGGACAAGTTTTCGACCGCAAGGTACGAGTTGAAATGACAGAAAGGATGTTTTGTTTTTTTATTTCTCACAGAACTTGTAATAAACCCGCCTAACTTCTGATCTTTCTCCACAGATTGGCAAAAATAAATTTCACAAATCACATCAATTCGATTATCTCAATGATGTATCAGTTTATGTCGGAGAAGCTAAAAGTGGAATCGGTAAGCTGTTAAACTTCGTTGTTTTCCTCGAAACAGTAATTTGTTTATCGAATATTTGAATTGTGTTAAAACCATTTTGCCCGGGTGACTGTTTCCCCTCAACCTGTTGTTCCTCCTTTTCTGATCACATCGTTCATATTCTCATATAAAAGATTATATCGTCTTGATTATGTTAGGTGGGGATCCATTACCAGGACAAAAGCTTAAACCAAGACACAGTGGTTATCCAAAAGGAATTGGTGGAGAGGCTCCAGCTTGGGTTGCATTTGACAGACAGGTACAGTTTAATAAAATGCTGAAGTGTTCCCGTAGGTGTCTTCCAGTCTCTCCATGTACATGTAAAGCCAATTTCAGCGACAACAAGTAATGCAATACACAACATTCTCAGACTGACAAGTAAAGAGGTCATGGATGTTGTGTGTGCTCTTGTAGAAAAGTCTGAGAAGTTACGTGCTCACATATCTGTTATTGAGGCAATTGGCAGAAAAATGAACCACCATCAGCAGGAAACTGTTAGACATCAGGGTATTTTATGTGGATATCACCAAGGTTTTGCTCATGCTGATATGATAACCAGCAGAGGTTCATGGAAAATCCTGTGCGACTTGGGATCGCAGGACAACACCTTGAAATTGTCAAGCAGGATACAATGGAATATAAGTTAATACCAGCGGGACTTTGATACCTTTGCTTTCACTGTGGTTAGTTGGTGTTGATTGCATAACTCGTGCCCAGGCATAGGAGACATTAACTTGAACACTGGACTTGCATGTGATCAAGTTGTCTGTCTTGAGCCCATAGGAAATTCATTACCACATCCTGTTGTCCAGAATGGTTTTTAATGAATTTCAGAGAATGTAATAATTTCTTTTGGCTGTGTGGTATAACAAAACAATTAATTACTAACCTCATGGAAAATAGTCTGTTGTGTTCTCCTTTAATACTTGCAGGCCGTCCATTGTAAATTTCTCTTTTAATATAGGAGATAGGAGATCCTTGATATATATTTTATAAGCATGAATTAAATATGATATCCAGTATGTATTGTGCAGTCTACATTTTGTGATGTCTTACATGAAGCAAAAAAAAAAAGAAAAAAAAAAAGTGTGAACTCTCAAGAGTGCACATTACAGACTGGAAATCTTAGGCTGGGATCATTATAGGTTTTTTGAAATACAGGTTTTGTGCTTTGATGCTTACTTCCAAGAAGCTGTGCATGAGAAACGTGAGGAGCAGTACAGGATAAGGAGGTATGCTATCTCTAGTCCTTGGCTAGAGCAGATGAGGAGGCTGGAGTCCAATATTTAGAAACCTATGGTGTCTTTTCTGATATCAATAAAACATTTCAAATTGCACTAGACAGATTTGAAGCTTTGAAGTGGCTCAGTTCTGACCAGTGAATTTTACTGTAAATAGACTGCAATGGCTTTGTACAACGTTTTGGATGTTACTAATTCATTGACAAGTTGCATCAAGAACACCTCCGTCCACTTTTGAATATGACACTCTGGATCTAATATGTCTTTTTTTTCCCTCAAGTCAATTGATGCTATATCCAGTAAGATATGAAGAATGGTTCAACAGTAGTGTGCTGTACTGCTCAGAGCGAAAAAGTGAAATTCCTCTCAGCTGACAGTATCTACTTTAAATCCATCTAATATCACAGTAATCAAGCATGAACCAATAAAACCAGTAATAAAAAAGATGAGAAATCAAAATTCAAAGAGTACAGCAAAATAATATAAAAAGGTCACAAACTATATGAGTTAAATAGTAGGGGACAACTTTACAAAGTGCTGCATGTCACTTATTAAGGTTACTGACAGATTGTGTCGTAACTTTGCAGACCTACCAATAGAATTATTCCATCACCAGAGTGCTTGGCATCCAAAATGTTGTATGAAACCACAATGCAGCTCGTCTTCCGATCCCCATGATGTGTGCAGCTTGTAGCTTTGCATATCATGCTCACCACTGCTTGCTTCTGTTGTGTCCTTTTTTGGGGTTCTTCCCATAGGATTTTTAAGCTAAAGAGAGACTGCTCATAGTCTTCATGTATATGTTACAGGTCAAAATTAAATTCCTTTTGTCTCTTAACCCTACTTATTCATTGATTATGAATAATTAGGGTTAGACGACAAAGGAAATTGAGAATCAAACCAGGTTAAAATAATTTTGACCTGAATGTAAATTTGACCGGCTGTAACATATACATAATGTTCAGGAATCTTAAAGAAGAGAAGATATTTTATGAGCATCATCTCATGCATGTATTGCTCAACACCAGAGTACAGTCAATTGCCAATAATCTTTATTTACTATTTGATTGGATTTCTTTACTTTAGATGCAAAATTTACTTTTATTTGGAGGATGACAGCATTCAGGTGATTGAGCCCAAAGTTGAAAATAGTGGAATTCCACAAGGTTTGTTTAATTTGTTCATTATATATTTTCAACTGACAACTGCGCAGTCCTTGTTAAGGAAAAACATACTCACTAGAAGAGGAGCATCAGCATGACTATTATACGCAGGCACAGGCTGGATCAAATTATGCTTGTGTGATATACTAATTAAAAATATGGTGGAAGTGTGAAGTACTTTTCAGTTGTGTAGGTCAATAAAGTACTCATCTACTCCAGCGACCTAAGCTATACATGTCTTACAAATTGTGTTGGTATTTACTAACAGGAACCCTGATTCGCCGTCATCGCATTCCACTTCCTCCTCCTAATGATGAAGAATTCTACACTGTGGAGAACTTCAATGTTGGTCAGGAGATCATGCTGTACTCACGCACCTTTAAAATCACTGTAAGTAATAATTAATATTTCAAAAATAAGATGAACTTGTATTTGAGGACTTGAAGTACAAAATAGTGAAAAATTTTATGTTTTCTTTTTCTGTGAATTTGATGTAAGATTTATTAAAAAGTTTGTTGATATTTTGACAGGGATGTGATGACTTCACTCACAATTTTCTCCGTAAACTTGGAGTTAGAATCAATAACCCAGAAAACATTCCAGGAGATCCATACACCGATCACCGCAAAAAGGTAACAGTACTAATTTTTATCTAATCTAAAAAATATTCCTAGTTGCTAAATGCTACGGAAGCCAGGTTAAGCTCCAGCCTGATGAGCTTGAATGCAGACTTTACCTTTACCTTACCTTTTTGCATTCTATTTTCTAGTTGGTTGAGAGTATGCAGCCTTTGCGACCGTATGAGAAAGAAGACACCCTGAAGCAGTTTCTGCAGTTTGATCGTAATGTACTGCGATTCTTCTGTGTTTGGGATGACTGTGACAGGTTAGTGAATTCTTGATTTAGCTGTAAGATTCTGTGTAATTTCATTAAATGCATTTTATTTTAACTTATTAACTTACAGTGCATTTTTAAAACAGTAGTTGTTATTTCATTCTTTATTCTTGAACTTTTTTCTCTCTGTTTTAGTATGTTTGGTGATACTCGTGAAATGGAATTACATTACTTCCTTGCTGATGACACTGTGGAGATCTGTGAACGCATTCCTAACAATAGTGGTAGAGATGCAGTACCTATGTTTCTGCGGCGGCAACAGCTACCGAAGGTATAATTTAGCTGCCCTTTAATAGAATTTAGCTTGTTGATTGAGTGAAAGGTTTGTTGGATTAAGAGATAAAACAAACTTTATTATTCTTTTGTTTTAGGAGCCTACATCACTGCGACAACCAGGAGAAATTACCGGCAGAACAGTGTTAAATGTGTTTGGACCCATGGGACATGGAGGAAGATGGATTCTTGACAGCTTGAAGGTTAATAACTGAATGATAAAAAAATAATTACAAAGAAATAAGCATGTGTTTCTTGTGTAACTCAAAATGGAATGTACAAAGACACAACAGAGAACTGATGCATTTCTGTATTTTGTTACTTTTCAGACTGGTGCAGTCCATACAGATTATTATCATGACAGTGACCTCACTATAGGCACTGTTCTCAATGTATGGGGCCGCAAATTCCGTATCTGTGACTGTGATGAGTTTACAAAAGAGTATTACAAGTCAAAATATGGGCTCCGTAAGTTATATCCTGCTAGTTTATTGTATTTGACAATTTGCTGTTTATCGTTGCTCAGGGGAAATAGCAAATCAAGAAAACTTTACAAGCGTTCAAGCATTTAAAACTGTTGACACATTTCGTCTCCCACAGAGGAATTTGAAAGTATCAAATACAAAGCAGACCCACAGCCTCTGCCACCACGAGAGATCCCTCCATACAATGGATTTGGCTCTGAAGAAGACTCGCTTGCCACATGCCTCAGCCTCAGGCCAAAGCCCACTCGAAGGGATTTCAAGAAGTTTATGGAAAAAGACAGGTTGGAAGAAACTAATGCCACCAGCCAGAATATACAAATACTATAATTGCGACTAAAATTACAGAAAGATTGAAAGTAAAATTTTCTATCTATCTTTGTGCTTACATCTGGAAGAAAGAAATATTTACTCCACTCAGTTTGTTTTATCTGAGTCAGAACTGGAGGTTTTTCCCCTCAGCTGCCTCAGTAGTTGATTCTATTTTGATTCATGCAAAGTCTAACTGTCAAACTTGGAAATTACTCTTCACATTTCTAGTATTTTGATATCAAAAAATTTTAGTGTTGATCTCAAATATCAATAACTTTGCTTGTTAACGCAATTAAGATACCTTACTCCTGGGAATGAAAATCAGAATTCTTGCAGTCACTGTTTATCAGTTGTTGACTTGGTTACCTCAGCATATTAACTGATGTTTTGTTATCTCTTGTAGACATGGTCTTGAAAGCAATGTTCTTCGGTTTGTTGCCCGTCTCGACACAACACGGCCCATTGACATGGACAGAAGGTGAGTTGACACAGACACAGTTGTGCAATGTCTTATGGCTTGTTCATAAACTCGCGCAGCAAAAAAAACCCTGATTACTAATGATTACTTACCTATTTAGCTGCTGTCAGGAAATAACCTACTCTGAGTGTGAGAGGTTTTTCTTGCACGGTTTCCGCTGTCCATCATGTCTCTTTTGAGAAATGACCAACAACGGAAACCGTGCAAGAAAATCACACTCATTGCTTCGCTTTGCAAGAACATCATTTGCATCGCCTCGCGGGAGGCGCAGTGGCCTCATGGTTAGTGAGCTCAACTCCGGATCAAGCGGTCCGGGTTTGAGCCCTGGCCGGAGACATTGTGTTGTGTTCTTGGGCAAGACACTCAACTCTCACAGTGCCTCTCTCCACCCAGGTG